>MJGMD1__coassemble_1867_pt1 | contig 53642 bp, 46 predicted proteins | sample MJGMD1__metabat2_low_PE_010 | metagenome-assembled genome bin MJGMD1 | reverse complement strand
ATTAGTTCGTTCCGAACTAAGTCAAAAACAGCAACCAATCACAAGTTAAAAACCGTCAGTTTAACACGTTAAAGATAAAAAGGAGTCTTTGCCTGAATGTCCGCACTTGTCAATAGGTGGATAGACGAACAACCGTTCATTGTCGGAGCTTACATAGCGTTGGCACTCTGCGTTTTTGGTGTCGCTATCGGCAAAGATATTGATTTTTGGGTATATTATTTGAAGAAAAGAATCTCCTAAAATATCTACCTATTTTATTGAATATCCTAATAAAAATATCATCTAAACATTCGCTTCTCACCTCTATAGATATTTGTCTCCACAAGGAAATTTTTCCACCCTCCAAAGAAAGTGGGAAAATTTAGTTACACTATACATAAATATATACTAGGTGAATTGCCTCTTATTAACTCTCTTTGATTTACAGGCTCAATAGATATTGAAAAACTATTTAACACAAGAATGTTTGACTGAGATAATCCTTTACACTCAATAATCAATCATTGATTATCAACACATATAAACATATGAACAAAATTAAATATTTGATATTGTAGTATAAACAAACATCTTATATATATCATAATACTGGTTAACACAAAGCATTAAACACAAAATGTATAGTAAATAAAACTGTTAAATTGTTTGGATTTAAAAAATATCATATATCTTTGCAACGTAAATCAATAACTGGGAGATTAGTTCTGATAGAACTATGGATTTTTTTCTATTACAAACCGTGTTTTTCAATATTAAATCGCTTGATTTTAAAAAACAATATATAAAAGATTGCTACTGCTTTTGAAAGTATTATTCACATTAAAATCTCACTCAGGCATTGTTTTTCATAAGATAGACGGGATTGTCATATACAAAACCGCTCCATCTTCACAGGTAGAGCGGCACAATAACAAACATTACAATTAATATATAGCTGCTATTTCTTTCTTTGTAGAACGCTTGGAAGTGCCACACAATCTCCTTCTCTACCATCCGAAATAACTTTTTCATTGTCTGAACATAATCAGGTGCGGTCGCATACCGGGAACCGACACAATCCTGTATCTTCTCGACAAACTTATCAGGATCTGCGCTCTGATAATTCTTTTTCTTCTGTAAATACAGCGCCACACAGCATGATTGTTTTAAAATCTGCCAGGAAAGTGAATATTTTAGCTATTTTACTATTGTAATAAATTTTCATATTGTTTGTTATTGTGCCGGGACTGCCCAGCTGATTATTGTTTCAGAACTTTATGAAAATGAGTGTTTGATGAAAAAAGATAGGAGGTCCTTGATAAATATATACTATTTTTGCAGCCGAATGAATCTCCCATTATGATATTTCTATAGTAAGCGAATATGGACAGTATATTGATTGTAGATGATGAGCCCCAGATACGCAAATTGCTTTCGCGTATCATTGAACTGGAAGGTTATGAAGTTTTCCAGGCGGCAAACTGCCAGTCTGCCCTGAAACAATTAAAGGAACACCCCCTCCAGGTTGTGTTGTGTGATGTGTTTCTTCCCGACGGAAACGGGGTAAATTTAGTTACCACCATCAAACAATCATATCCGGAGGTAGAAGTCATTTTACTGACAGCACACGGAAATATACCGGATGGTGTCCAGGCGATTAAGAACGGGGCTTTCGACTACATAACCAAAGGAGACGACAATAATAAAATTATACCGCTCCTCAGCCGCGCCATGGAAAAAGCCCGGATGAATATCAAGGAGAAAACAAAAAAGGATGATTCCCCCCAAGCCTGTTCCTTTGAGATGATAAAAGGAAAATCGACAGGCATACAGCAAGTCATTTCACTGGCGCAAAAAGTGGCAGTCACAGATGTGACCGTCTTACTGACCGGAGAAACCGGAACAGGCAAAGAAGTTTTCGCACAAGCCATCCATCAAGCCAGTAAGCGAAAAAGCCAGGCTTTTGTTGCCGTAAACTGCTCTGCTTTCAGCAAAGATTTGCTGGAAAGCGAACTGTTCGGACATAAAGCAGGCTCGTTCACCGGTGCAACCAAAGACAAGAAAGGATTGTTTGAGGTAGCCGACAACGGAACCATCTTCTTAGATGAAATCGGAGAAATGGCATTTGAACTGCAAGCCAAGTTACTGCGTGTACTCGAAGCCGGAGAATATATAAAAATCGGCGATACCAAGCCTACCAAAGTAAATGTGCGCGTCATATCCGCCACCAACCGGGATTTGAAAAAAGAAATCGAATCCGGAAACTTCCGCGAAGATTTATACTACCGCCTTTCGGTCTTCCAGATACATATCCCCCCTCTGCGGGAACGGAAAGAAGATATCGAATTGCTGGCAAACTCTTTTATCCGGCAATTTTCCATCAAGTTAGGGAAACAGGTAGAGGGCATGGTTCCCGACTTTTTAGAGGCCTTAAAAGCTGCCGACTGGAAAGGTAATATCCGCGAACTACGTAATGTAATAGAGCGTAGCCTGATTATTTGCGACCGGCAACTGACCCGCCAAGACCTCCCTATCGATATGCAAAACCAAGCCATAGAGCAGGCCTCCTGTAAAAACTACTCCGAGTTCGAGCTTGCCGCTATGGAAAAACACCATATTACCAAAGTCCTCCAATATACAAAGGGTAATAAGACAGAGGCATCCCGTTTATTGAAAATCGGACTTACCACGCTCTACCGTAAAATAGAAGAATACGGTATTTAATCCACTGCCGCCTTTCCATTTTGAAACCCGTACCTTTTCATTTTGAAAAGGTACATACTTTGCTACGCCCCTATTCTTTCCCTATATCTCCTTATAATCCAGAATATTACATAAAAGAATCCTCTTATGGCACGTATTTGGCATATAACAGTGCAACTAACAAGAGTATTAATCAAAAAAAAGTAATTATGGATTTATTTTCATTCGGTTTTCTGATTTGTATCCTGAGCGGCGCAGCCTGCTTCTGGTTATTTTTTAAATGTATAGACTGGTTCGAGAAAATCTAAAAGTAAAAGGAGAGTCAATTATGTACACAGCATTATTTGTAATAGGTGTCATTATGTTCATTTATTTACTGTATGTGCTTATCAAACCCGATAAATTCTAAAAAACAGAAAAGTTATGAATACAGAAATTTTAGGTGTTATAGCACAAATTGTCCTGATGGTAACCCTCAGTTATCCGCTGGGGAGATATATCGCAAGAGTTTATAAAGGGGAAAAGACGTGGCTGGATTTTATGAAGCCGGTCGAAAAGGTTATGTTCAAATTAAGTGGTATCGACCCTACCGAAGAGATGAACTGGAAACAATACCTGAGAGCCTTGCTCGTTGTCAACCTCTTCTGGTTCTTCTGGGGTATGGTATTATTGGTAACGCAAGGTGTTTTACCGCTTAACCCGGATGGCAACGGGGGACAAACGGCCCATCAGGCATTCAATACCTGCATCAGCTTCATGGTTAACTGTAACTTACAGCATTATAGCGGGGAAAGCGGCCTGACCTATTTCACCCAGTTGTTCGTCATCATGCTGTTCCAGTTCATCACAGCGGCAACAGGTATGGCTGCCATGGCGGGTATCATGAAAGCCCTTGCCGCCAAAACGACCCAAACGATTGGTAACTTCTGGAACTTCCTGGTCCTGAGCTGTACGCGTATCTTATTACCGCTTTCTTTAATCGTTGGTTTTATCCTGATCCTTCAAGGCACGCCTATGGGATTCGACGGTAAAATGGAAGTGACTACGATGGAAGGCACCAAACAATATGTATCGCAAGGCCCAACAGCCGCCATCGTGCCGATTAAGCAGTTAGGAACAAACGGAGGCGGTTACTTCGGTGTTAACTCATCCCATCCGTTGGAAAACCCGACTTACCTTGCCAATATGGTAGAATGCTGGTCTATCCTGATTCTTCCTATGGCAATGGTCTTTGCTTTGGGATTCTATATCAAACGTAAAAAATTAGGTTACAGCATTTACGCCGTCATGCTGGCTGCTTACCTGATAGGGGTAATCATCAATGTCAATCAGGAAATGGGAGGAAATCCGCGCATCGATGCTTTAGGCATCGCCCAGGATGGCGGGGCGATGGAAGGAAAAGAAGTCCGGTTGGGCTCGGTCGCAACTGCGTTATGGAGTGTCACCACCACCGTTACATCCAATGGTTCGGTGAATGGTATGCACGACTCTACCATGCCGTTATCCGGAATGATCGAAATGCTGAACATGCAAATCAACACCTGGTTCGGAGGTGTAGGCGTAGGATGGATGAATTACTTTACCTTTATTATTATCGCTGTATTTATCAGCGGTTTGATGGTTGGACGTACACCGGAATTTTTAGGAAAAAAAGTGGAAGCGCGGGAAATGAAGATTGCTTCTATCGTTGCATTGCTCCATCCTTTTATCATTCTGGTAGGCACAGCCTTGGCTGCCTATCTGTTCGTCCATGCTCCCGGTTTCGTAGCCAACGAAGGCGGCTGGTTGAATAACCCCGGTTTCCACGGGCTGAGTGAAATGCTTTATGAATATACATCCTGCGCAGCCAACAACGGTTCCGGTTTTGAAGGATTGGGTGACAACACCTGGTTCTGGAACTACTCCTGCGGCCTTGTACTGATATTCGGACGTTTCATTCCGATTGTCGGACAGGTTGCCATCGCCGGATTGCTGGCCAATAAGAAATTCATCCCGGAAAGTGCCGGTACATTGAAGACCGATACTGCCACCTTCGGTATCATGACGTTCGTCGTTATCTTTATCGTTGCAGCATTATCTTTCTTCCCGGTACATGCGCTAAGCACAATTGCCGAACACTTATCATTATAAGTACATATAAATCAAGAATAAAAGAATATAAGCAAATTATTCAGCAGTATGAAAGATAATAAACCCGCTTCTTTATTTCAAAAGGAGCAAGTGATAGAAAGTATCAAGCAATCATTCGTAAAACTGGACCCGCGGGTAATGATAAAAAACCCGATCATGTTCACGGTTGAGGTTTGTACCGTTATTATGTTATTGGTAACGATTTATTCGCTCTTCAATACTACACAAGGTTCATTCGTTTACAATGTATGGGTATTTGTCATCCTGTTCATCACCCTGTTGTTTGCCAACTTTGCAGAGGCAATAGCAGAAGCACGAGGCAAGGCGCAGGCAGACAGCTTGAGAAAAACCCGCGAAGAAACGCCAGCCAAACTGGTTGTGAACGGAACGATAAAAAACATCAGCAGTTCCCAATTGAAGAAAGGAGACCTCTTTGTTTGTGAAGCCGGAGACGTAATACCTGCCGACGGAGAAATCATAGAAGGCCTGGCATCCATCGACGAAAGTGCCATCACCGGCGAGTCCGCTCCCGTCATCCGCGAAGCCGGTGGAGACAAAAGCTCTGTAACCGGAGGTACCAAGATTCTGTCCGACAAGATTAAAGTGCTGGTCACCACCCAACAGGGAGAGAGTTTCCTCGATAAAATGATTGCATTGGTAGAAGGCGCTTCCCGGCAGAAAACCCCGAACGAAATCGCATTAACGATTCTGTTGGCAGCATTCACACTGGTTTTCGTAATTGTTTGTATCACCCTGAAACCTTTTGCCGATTATACCGGAACAGTTATCACAATCGCTTCGTTTCTTTCCTTGTTCGTATGCCTGATACCTACGACGATCGGCGGCCTGCTTTCGGCTATCGGTATTGCCGGAATGGACCGTGCATTGCGTGCCAATGTAATAACAAAATCGGGTAAGGCGGTCGAAACTGCCGGCGACATCGATACCCTTTTGCTGGACAAAACCGGTACGATTACTATCGGTAACCGGAAAGCGACCAAGTTTTACCCCGCCCAGGGAGTGGATGAACATGCTTTTATTGAAGCCTGCCTCCTCTCCTCCGTCTCCGATGATACTCCCGAAGGAAAATCGATTATCGAATTGGGACGGGAATCCGGCATACGTATGCGCCATTTGAACACGGAAGGAGCTCATATGATTAAGTTTTCAGCCGAGACCAAATGCTCCGGTATCAACTTAAAGGACGGGACGGAAATACGCAAAGGTGCATTCGACGCTATCCGGAAGATTTCGCAAACTGCCGGAAAACCATTCCCGAAAGAAACGGAAGACATCATCCGTGCAATCACCGGCAACGGAGGAACTCCCCTGGTCGTCAGTATCAATAAAGAAATCGCCGGAGTGATCGAACTGCAAGACATCATCAAACCGGGTATCCAGGAACGTTTCGAACGCCTGCGTAAAATGGGGGTAAAAACAGTGATGGTAACCGGAGATAACCCGTTGACCGCAAAATATATCGCTGAGAAAGCCGGTGTCGACGATTTTATAGCCGAAGCCAAACCAGAAGATAAAATGGAATATATCAGGAAAGAGCAAGCCTCCGGAAAACTGGTTGCCATGATGGGCGACGGAACCAATGACGCCCCTGCCCTCGCCCAGGCAAATGTCGGTGTAGCCATGAATAGCGGTACACAGGCAGCCAAAGAAGCCGGCAATATGGTTGACCTCGACAACGACCCGACCAAACTGATTGAAATCGTGGAAATCGGTAAGCAGTTGTTGATGACACGCGGTACGCTGACTACCTTTTCCATTGCAAATGACGTAGCTAAATATTTCGCGATCGTACCGGCCTTATTCATGCTTTCCATTCCGGAACTTGCCGCCCTGAATATTATGGGACTTCACAGTCCGGAAAGCGCCATACTGTCGGCCGTGATATTCAACGCCATCATTATCCCGTTCCTTATCCCATTGGCTCTGAAAGGAGTCCAGTACAAGCCCATCGGCGCATCAGCCCTGCTTCGCCGTAACTTATTGATTTACGGTTTAGGCGGTGTGATAGTCCCGTTCGCAGGGATTAAATTAATCGATTTAGTAGTAGGTTTATTCTTTTAATCAGTAGCAAAGATGAAAAATTTTATAAAATCATTCAGACTCACAATCGTATTCTGTGGTTTCTTTTCCCTCTTCTATATTCTGGTACTTTGGATATTCGCCCAGTTTGCCGGTCCTAATGCCGGCAATGCGGAAGTCGCCTTGTTGAACGGCAAAGTAGTCGGTGCAGCCAATGTTGGACAATCTTTTACCCAAGATATTTATTTCTGGGGACGCCCCTCTTGTGCCGGCGACGGTTATGATGCAACCAGTTCCGCCGGTAGCAACAAAGGACCGACGAACGAAGAATACCTTGCCGAAGTAGCCGCCCGTATCGATACATTCCTGCTCCATCACCCTTACTTAAGTAAAAATGAGGTTCCCGCAGAAATGGTGACAGCCAGCGGTTCAGGGTTGGACCCCGACATCACGCCTGCCAGCGCCTATGTACAGGTTAAGCGTATTGCAACAGCCAGGAACATGAGTGAAGAAGCAGTAAAGGCTATCGTAGACAAAACAATCGAGAAACCGTTTTTAGGAATATTAGGTACGGAAAAAGTAAATGTACTGAAACTGAATATCGCATTGGAAGAAACAAAGTAATTATCAAACAACTCAAATAAAAACAATACAATATGAAAAGTAAATGGACAAGAGTATTCTTACTCTTTATGCTACCGCTTATGTTGCCGGGAATGATTCATGCACAAAAATTCGGTGTAACAGGAAAAGTTGATTTCGTAAGCGACTATATCTGGCGTGGAGCCTACCAAAATTCCGGCTTCTCCGTACAACCCACGTTGGGACTGTCGTACGGAGGATTCTCCCTGGGCGCCTGGGGCAGCCAGAGCCTGACTAAAATAGACGGAGCGCAGGAATTCGATATCAACCTGAACTATACATACCGGAATTTCAGTATTACCGTTACCGATTATTGGTGGAACGGCATCTCCAATCCGTATGGAGATTATAAAAACGACCACCATTTCGAAGGCGCTTTGTCCTATTATTTCGGCGACAAATTTCCTTTGACACTCGGTTGGGCTACCATGTTTGCCGGAGGAGATGCGAACGATGAAGGGAACCGCGCTTTTTCCACCTATATAAGCGCTTCTTACAATTTTGCCTGTCCGGCAGACATCACATTGACACCTTCCATCGGTTTCACCCCGTGGAAAGGCATGTACTATGCAAATAAAGCCGCCTTTACCGACATCGCCCTGAAGGCAAGTAAAGACATTCGTATTACCAACCGTTTCTCCATCCCCCTGTTTATACAAGCCATTGTCGCTCCGGTATTTGATAAAACCTATCTGGTGGCGGGCTTTAGCTTAGGCTTCCAAAAGTGAAGGTGGATTGATTACCGGATTAAACTCACTACATTTACCGACGCATTATACAAACACATGAAACAAAAAGATAACGTACAGCATTTTCTCGATTTGATAAAACGCTCCAGACGGGGTAAATTCAAAATCTACATCGGCATGATAGCCGGTGTAGGGAAAAGTTACCGCATGTTGCAGGAGGCGCACGAAATGCTGGAAAACGGTGTGGATGTCCAAATCGGTTATATCGAAACACATGGGCGTGCAGGGACGGAAGCACAGCTGCAAGGCTTGCCTGTTATCCCCCGGAAAAATATATTTTACAAAGGGAAAGAAGTTGAAGAGATGGATGTAGACGCCATCCTCCGGATGCATCCGGAATTAGTGATTGTAGACGAACTGGCACACAGCAATATTGAAGGAAGCCGGAACGAAAAACGCTGGCAGGATGTACTGGAACTGCTGGATGCAGGCATAAACGTAATCTCGGCAGTGAATATCCAACATATCGAAAGCCTGAACGAAGAGGTGAAAGATATCGCCGGAATAGAAGTCAAGGAACGCATTCCCGACAGTTTGCTACAGGAGGCAGACGAGGTTGTGAATATCGACCTGACCGCCGAAGAACTGATTACCCGCCTGAAAGCCGGAAAAATTTACCGCCCGGAAAAGATAGAGCTGGCTTTGAACAACTTCTTCAAAACGGACAATATCCTCCAGTTGCGTGAATTGGCGCTGAAGGAAGTGGCTTTCCGGGTAGAAAAGAAAGTAGAGAATGAAGTCGTCACAGGCGATAAAGGAATACGCCACGAGAAATTCCTTGCCTGCATCAGCAGCAATGAACGGACACCAAGGCATATCATCCGTAAGGCTGCCCGTCTTGCCGCCCGCTACAATACCCAGTTTTGCGCCCTGTATGTCCAAACCGGCCGCGAAAGCGCGGACCGCATCGACCTTGCTTCGCAACGGCACCTGCTGAACCATTTCAAATTAGTCACCGAGCTGGGAGGCGAAGTGATACAAGTGGCCTCCTCCGACATCCCGGGTACGATTATCGAAGTCTGCCGCGAAAGGCAAATAACAACCATCTGTATGGGACAACCGGCATTCAAAATGCCCTTTATGCTGCTAAATATCACAAAATACAGAAAATTCCTGTCTGCTTTGGCACAAATGAATATTGATTTAATTATACTTGCATAAAAAGTGACGGTCTTATGAATATAAAAACGAAACTGACATTGGGTATTGGCATACTGGTATCGATGATTGTCTTATTAGTCGTGCTGGCTGTAGTAAATCTGCAGATTCTAACAGCTACCGAACCGGACAGCCCGGCAGCCGGTCCGGGACTGCAACGGGCTTTATTATGGATTTCCTGTGTGGGGGTAGCCTGTATCTTCATAGGCATCGGGATGTTGTTGCGCCTCCCCGCTTCTATCAACAACCCGATAAAAGAAATAACAAACGGTATACAGGAGATAGCCAACCATAATTACGAAAAACGGCTGGATTTAGGCTCGAACCAGGAGTTTGCCGAAGTTTCCAAAAACTTTAACCGTATGGCAAAGCGCTTGGCGGACTACCATGCCAGTACCCTGGCGGAGATGATGGCTGGCAAAAAATATATGGAAACCATCATCAACAGCCTCAACGAACCGATCATCGGATTAAACAACGAGATGGAAATCCTTTTCATCAACGATGAAGCATTGAGTGTACTGAACCTGAAAAGGGAAGAGGTCATTAAAAAATCGGCTCAGGAGATATCCCTCCGGAATGATTTGCTCCGCCGCCTGGTCCGTGAGTTACTTGAAGATACCCCCCGGGAAAAGAAAGAACCGCTTAAGATTTATGCAGATGACAAAGAAAGCTTTTTCCAGGCTAAATACATGACTATCACCCAGCCATCAACCAATGAAGGCATTATGGAGAAAAAAGGATATGTCATCATGTTAAGGAATATCACCGAGTTTAAAGAACTGGATTCAGCTAAAACTACTTTTATCTCCACCATCTCACATGAACTGAAAACACCGATTTCCGCTATCATGATGAGTCTGCAATTATTGGAAGATAAACGTATAGGAGGTTTAAACCCCGAACAGGAAGATTTGACAAACAGCATCAAGGATAATAGTGAACGCCTGCTGAGCATCACAGGAGAACTATTGAACATGACACAGGTTGAATCCGGAAAACTCCAATTGAAACCCAAAATCACGAAACCGATCGAACTGATAGAATATGCCATCAAGGCGAACCGTGTACAAGCCGAGAAATTCAATATTCAAATCGAAGTGGATTATCCCGAAGATAAGATTGGAAAGCTGTTTGTAGACAGTGAAAAGATTGCCTGGGTGCTGACGAACCTGCTGTCAAATGCAATCCGTTACTCGCCGGAAAACGGACATGTTGTTATCGGTGCCCGTCAAACCGACAACGGATATATCGATTTATATGTGCAGGATTTCGGAAAAGGCATAGACCCCCGTTATCACAAAAGCATCTTCGACCATTATTTCCGTGTTCCGGGAACGAAAGTGCAGGGAAGCGGTTTAGGCCTTTCCATTTCACGTGATTTCGTAGAAGCACACAGCGGCACGCTGACTGTAGAAAGCGAATTAGGCAAAGGCAGCACTTTCGTGATGCGTTTGAAAGCATAACCTCCCTGTCTTTTCACTTTTTGGGTTCATAGTTATGATTTTCCCAATTCATAACTATGATTTCAGAAAACCATAACTATGAATCCAAAATTAATCAGTTATAAATTGACTTCACAGGGAAACCATGCCCAGAAAGTAGAACCTACTCCAGCCTCTGAAGAAAAACCGACTTTTCCACCTGCGGCTTCGGCTATCGCCTTGGATATAGCTAAACCAAGTCCCGTTCCCTGCACAAAATCATTGAATTTCTGGAAACGCTCAAATACTTTGCCATGTAATTCTTTAGGAATGCCTATGCCGGAATCCTCCACATAGATTCGGATCCCCTTTCCTTCAATAAGATATCCCATTTTTATATACCCGGAAGAGGTATATTTTACTGCATTGGTAAGAAAGTTCATCCATACCTGTTTCAGGCGGCTTCTGTCCAGAAAAACGCTGCAGTCCTTTACCGGACTGTTCTGTATAAATTTAACATCTGCATTTGCAATTTTCGGCCGGATTGTCAAATATAACTCATTAGCCACTTTGTCAAGGTTGAATTTCTCACTTCGCCGTTCAAGGCTGCCGGATTCGATTTTAGAAAGATCCAGAATATCATTAATCAACCGTAACAACAGCTCGTTATTGGACTTGATAATATTCATGTATTCCATCTGCTCCTCCCGGTCGTCACTTTCGGCCAATAATTCGGAGAATCCTATGATTGCATTCAACGGGGTACGTATCTCATGGCTCATATTGGCAAGGAAAGCGGATTTAAGCCGGTCGGAAAGTTCGGCTTTGTCTTTTAGTACCTGCAACTCCTGGATAACTTTTTCCCATTTTGTATTATTAATCGTAATTCCCGTATAACGGGTAATGCGTCCGTCTTTATCGCTTTCTACCTGAATCCCGGTAACCAACAAAGTCTGCCACTCTTCATCCCATCTGGTTTTCGAACGGTATTTAAAATTAAAATCCTTATCGATGCCTTGCAACATATGTCCGAGGCATTTCCGAACCGTATCCATATCATCCGGATGGGCGACGTCCATATAGTCTTGAGGATAAATTGTCTTCTCCGGGTCAAAATCATTGACCGAATCATTGAATGCTTTGAATTGCTGGCTCTTCACATCAAAATCCCAATAGGACATACCGATGGTTTTAAAAGAAAGTTCAATCTTATTATTCCTTTCTTTCAGTTCGCGGTTCAATTGCTGGAGTTTAGGGATATTCTGCCTGAAACCTGTAAAACGTATAATATACCCGTTTTCGTCTTTTTCGAAAGGGACGCACGTAAAATCACAATATTGCCAGGTTTTATCATATTTAGTCTGCATACGGCAAGTAAAATTGATAGTTTCATCTTTACCCGCCAGCATGGCTTGCATTGCATCTTTGAAAAAGGGACGGTCCTCAGGGTAAATAGCATTCAAATATTCGGAAATCGTTAATAGTTTGCCATCGACATAATCGTTGAGAGGATCATTATATGATTCGAACCGTTGTGTCCAAACATCAAAATCCCAATGGACAATATTGCTGACTTTCATAGCCAGTTCACGCTTGGTAGCCAAATCCTGTGCTTTCTTGGCGATTTGCATTCTTTCCGTTACATCCAGTTCGGTTCCGACAATCTGCAATTTACCTAAATGTTCAGTAGACAGACGCATCCGGCTTTCATAATAGCGATATAGCCCCTCCTGATTATCATAACAACGTAAAGTTACATGTCCGTATTGAATTTCCTGATTTATCAGTTGCGAAAAGGTTTGTTCCAGCAAAGAACGATCCTGTGGATGCAACCTGTCCTTCAGTTCATTCAATGTCATTGAACCTTTCACGACAGGCTCCCCGTATAAAGGTTTAAACACTTCCTTATGGATATCATATACCCATGAAGACATATTCGCGGCATCCATCGCCATTTCCAGGTTTTTCTTGCTTTCTTCCGTTCGATATTCAACCTCCCTTATAGCAGTCACATCATTTGAAAGCAACATATGACCGATAATCTTCCCGGCTTTATTCCATATGGCAACAACTTTGACTTCATAAATCATCGAATCCTTATTATTGCTTTCATAATAAGCGTCTTTTTTTATTTGGTCAAAATCATATTCAAACTCCAGCGTGATATCATCCCCTTTCTGCATTTTTGCTAAAAGTTCGTCATCCACATAAGGGCTGTTAAAAAGGTTGACTTTATTTAATACGGTATTCCGGTCATTTACACCATACATCTTCAAAGCATGGTCATTTATACTACGCAAAACACCCTTTGAATCATAAACTTCAACGCTTATAGGCAAACGAGCATACGTACTCTCCGCAAACAAAATCCGTTCATAGATTAATTCAGATATTTCTTTATCAAAAGAAATGTCACCTTCCTGCCGGGAAGTGGTTTCATCTTGTTCCATTTATCCCTTGTTTTCTACCCAAATAGATTAATAATATGTATATTGCATACACACTCAAAGCCTTTGATTTTTAAATATATCAAAACTTATACAAATATAAAATAATAAATCAGAATACAAAAATTCAGCACAATAAAACCGGACAATAAGACTATCTTTTGTTTTACTGTTCCATCATTCGTTTTTTATCTCTATCTTTGGCAATAACTAAACAAAAATCTATTATTATGTTCGCAAAAGAGACTTATATGGCCCGCAGGGCCAAATTGAAACAAACGATCGGTTCCGGTTTGCTTCTGTTCTTGGGTAATGACGAATCGGGTATGAACTATGCAGACAATACATATCATTTCCGCCAGGATTCCACTTTTTTGTATTTTTTCGGACTTCCTTATGCCGGATTGTCCGCAATCATCGATATAGACAATAACCGTGAAATTATTTTCGGAGATGAACTGACTATCGATGCTATCGTTTGGATGGGTACACAACCGACCCTGAAAGAAAAGAGTGAAGCAGCAGGCATTTCCGAAGTCCGTCCTTTCAAGGAAATCGAAACCTACCTGAAAAATGCACAGCAAAAGGGACAGGCTATCCACTATCTGCCTACCTACCGTGCAGAACATCAGATTAAATTGCTCGCATGGCTGGGCATCGCTCCGGGTATGGAAAAACCATCCGTACCATTCATCATGGGCGTTGTAAACCAGCGTAATTATAAAAGTGCGGAAGAAATTGCCGAAATTGAAAAGGCTTGTATCGTAACCGCCGATATGCACCTTGCCGCTATGCGCACGGTACGTCCGGGTATTCGCGAAAGTGATGTAGCCGCAGCCGTTGCCGAAGTGGCTTTTGCCAATAATTACGAACTGTCCTTCCCTATCATTGCTACCATCAACGGTCAGACATTACATAACCATGATCATAGTAATATGATTAAGAGCGGCGATATGCTGTTGCTGGACGCCGGTGCCGAAACGGAAATGGGATATGCGGGAGATATGTCATCTACCATTCCCGCCGATTCAAGATTTACTCCCCGCCAGAAAGAAATTTATGATATTCAGGTTGCCAGCCACGAAGCTGCTGTTGCAGCCCTTCGTCCGGGTGTACCGTTTGTTGATGTTTATGAATTATCCTGCAAAGTAATTATGGAAGGACTTAAAGGCCTGGGCTTTGTAAAAGGCGATCCGATGGAAGCTGTAAAAGCCGGGGCACACGCCATGTTCATGCCTTGCGGGCTCGGACATATGATGGGCTTGGATGTTCACGATATGGAAAACCTGGGTGAAATGTATGTTGGTTACGGCGGACAGCCGAAGAGTACGCAGTTCGGACGTAAATCACTCCGTTTGGGACGTAAACTGGAAACAGGCTTTGTATTAACTATCGAACCGGGCATCTATTTTATCCCCGAATTGATGGATTTATGGAGAAGCCAGAACAAGTTCACCGAATTTATCAATTACGAAAAGCTCTTTACTTACAAAGATTTCGGCGGTATCCGTAATGAAGAAGACTACCTGATCACTGAAAACGGCGCCCGTTTGTTAGGGAAGAAAATACCTGTTCGCACGGAAGAAGTGGAAGCCTTAAGATAAACGGAAGGCTATCCGGTGGCTAATAACCTTTATAAGAAACATAGCTATAATTACCTGCGCAGATTGTGTTTACTATCTGCGCAGATCTTTTTTACTACCCGGAACATAGTTTTTACTACCCGGAACATAGTTTTTACTATGTTCCGGGTAGTTGGCGACAATCTGCACGGGTGGATGAAGATGTGTTAAAACAACCCTCTTAACGACTACTTTTTGAACCAAACTACCCCCTCGAATGTATTAAGTAAACGTATAACTAAAAAGTAGTTTGTCATGAATAATCAGTTACTTAAAGCCGCTAAAACCGTAGTCTGCCTAACAGCCGTCCTTCTTTTTTCAGGCTGTAGCAAAAACACAATTATCCTGGATGCCGGTGGTGATAAAAACAATTCCGGGAACCATTCGGGAAGTACCCTTGTCGCTTTCAATGCTTCCGTTGAAGGAAGAAACCTGTTTACCCGTTCCATGTCTCCCATGATAAAGGGGATACAAAGCCGGATGTTTGCTTATACATCCGAATCTTCCACAAAAAATGCAGCTCCTGTAGCAGAAGGTTTATACATCACCTCATCCCCGGGTGTCCTGAGCGGTGTGGACGGATATAAAATGTATCTGGATAACGGGCTGTATAATTTCTATGCCGTATCCGACAACTTCTCGCAAATACCTCCCTCATTTAAGAACGGACAATCGGAACCGTTATTTAATGGAATCGATTATCTATGGTGGCATAATACTCAACTGGATGTTACAAGTACCCAAATCATGATACCTATCACCTATCAACATGCTGCAAGCCAGGTGGTAGTAAGTGTGGCGGCCGGTACGAATATTACACTGAACAAATTAGTTTCCGCCATGATTACTCCACCGGAAGTGGGAGCCAGTATGGAATTGTCTACCGGAATAATTACGCCGGCACATTCTATCGACCCGGTTTCCGACAAGATGGGTATCAACCAGTTTACCTGCCAATACATTATGCTACCTGCCGAAACGACCCACCAAATGCTTCTCACACTCGAACTGATGGTCGATAATGAAAGTACTTCCCGCACCTACACGGTAGAGATACCCCTGCCCGACAATGCACTAAAAGCAGGAAATTCTTATTTATTCAAAGCTCTAATCAACGAAAACACGATAGCGTTTCCCAGCGTAAGCGTTAAGGAATGGACAGAAGTAGACGAAAAAGGGAATCCGCTTTACCCTGTGCAGTAAAAGTTTAGCATCATTTCAGGCAAACCTTTTTTTTTAGGAGAATTGTCCGTAATTTTGCCGGGCGAATTATATAAAATCAAAGACATTGGCAAGAAATAAAAAGCAGCTGCCTTTACTGGAAAAGGTAACGATAACAGATGTAGCCGCCGAAGGAAAGGCGATTGCGCGGGTGAATGATATGGTAGTGTTTGTACCTTATGTTGCTCCCGGCGACGTGGTTGATATCCAGCTAACACGCAAGAAACATAGTTATGCAGAAGGCAAAGCCGTGTATTTTCATGAATACTCCCCTAAGAGAGCAGTTCCTTTCTGCGAGCATTTCGGCGTATGTGGCGGTTGCAAATGGCAACATCTTCCTTACGAAGAACAAATCGGATACAAACATAAACAGGTAATCGACAACCTGACCCGCATCGGAAAAATCGAGATGGAAGAAGTTTTCCCGATTAAAGGATCCGAACATACGACCTTCTACCGAAACAAACTGGAATTCACCTTCTCTAATAAGAAGTGGCTGACGGATGAACAAGTTCGTTCCGGCGAACAATTCGATTGCATGAATGGGGTCGGCTTCCATATCCCGGGAATGTTCGACAAGGTGCTCGACATCAATAAATGCTGGTTGCAGAACGATATTTCCAACCGCATCCGTTTATGTATTAAAGAGTATTGCCTGAGTCATGAAGGCTATCCGTTCTTCGACTTGCGCAACCAGGAAGGTTTTATCCGTACCTTAATGATCCGTACGGCTTCTACGGGCGATTTGATGGTTGTCGTTGTTTTCTACGAAGAAGACAAAGAACGCCGCGAAGCGCTCCTGTCACATGTAGCAGAACAATTTCCGGAAATTACGTCCCTGCTATATGTAATCAACGGCAAATGCAACGATACGATTACAGACCAGGAAGTATTGGTGTTCCGTGGCAAAGACCACATCATAGAAGAAATGGAAGGCTTAAAATTCAAAGTAGGTCCGAAATCCTTCTACCAGACTAATAGCGAACAGGCATATGTATTATATAAGATAGCCCGCGAGTTTGCCGGACTTTCCGGAAACGAGCTGGTTTACGACCTATATACGGGAACAGGCACTATTGCCAATTTCGTTTCCCGCCAGGCAAAAAAGGTAATCGGTATCGAATATGTGCCGGAAGCTATTGAAGATGCTAAAGTAAACTCCTCGCTGAATGGCATAGAGAATACGCTTTTCTATGCAGGTGATATGAAAGATATACTGACAGCCGAGTTTATCAACCAACACGGACGTCCGGATGTTATCATTACAGACCCGCCACGTGCGGGCATGCACGATGATGTGATCAATACGATTCTGTTCGCTGAACCGGAACGTATTGTTTATGTAAGCTGTAACCCGGCTACCCAGGCACGCGATTTAAGTTTGTTGAATGCCAAATATGCAGTAAAAAAGGTTCAGCCGGTAGATATGTTCCCACATACACATCATGTGGAGAATGTAGTATTGCTTCAAAAACGCTCCTAACAAATAGTTTTATGTATAAACATATCTTCCTTCTTTTATTCCCCCTGTTGTTGTCGGGCAGTTGTAACACTACCTCCAAACAGGTCGAACAAGAGGAGGAAGATATAGTTGTCACCGACCTTCCGCAACTCAAAGCACAAGGGGAAATAACTGCTGTTACATTATACAGCTCCACTTCCTATTTCCAATACAAAATGCAGCCGATGGGTTACGAATACGATCTTATCAAAGATTTTGCCCGTTCCCAAGGGCTAAAACTGAATATTAAAGTAGCCGAGAATGCAACCCGACTGGTTGAAATGCTTGAAGCAGGTGATGCGGATGTGGTGGCCTTCCCTATTCCTTTAAACAACAAGCTAAAAGAAAAAGTAATCTATTGCGGACGGGAAGAGCAAGACAGCCAGGTGCTGATACAACGCTCCAATAAAGGAGATACCTTACTTACGGATGTCACCCAATTGTTGGGCAAAGATATATATGTAAAACCCGGAACCAAATACTACGAACGGTTGAAGAATCTGGACGTAGAACTGGGTGGTGGCATACACATCCATGAGATGCCGCAAGATACCATTACTTCGGAAGACTTAATCAGCATGGTTTCACAAGGTCAAATACCCTATACTATCAGTGACGAGAACATCGCCCGGCTAAATAAAACGTATTTCTGGAATATCAATGTCTCCCTGAAAATAAGCTTCCTGCAACGTTCTTCCTGGGTGGTACGCAATACCAGTCCGGAACTTGCAAAAGCTATTAACGAGTGGGCTTCGGACAAGACTGGAAATCATATTTACAAAGCATTGACCAAACGGTATTTTGAGTTAAGCAAGCAGCCCTTTTCGGCCGAACTGTCGGAAGTGAAAAACGGGCATATATCCCCATACGACGATTTATTCCGCAAATACGCAAAAAATATAGGATGGGATTGGCAACTCCTTGCTTCTATTGCTTATCAGGAGTCACGTTTCAATCCGAATGTTGTCTCATGGGCCGGTGCAGAAGGTTTAATGGGTATTATGCCGAATACAGCCAAAGCTTTAGGAGTTACTCCCCATGAACTGAAAGAGCCGGATACGGGTATCCGGACCGGAGTGGATTGTTTACGAAAGTTTCGCCAGGGCTTTAACGACATAACCGACCCTGTAGAAAAAATCAAATTCACTTTAGCTTCCTATAATGCAGGCATCGGACATATTTATGATGCACAACGGCTGGCGGAAAAGTATGGTAAGAATCCGAATGTATGGGATGATAATGTATCTGAATATATCCGCCTCAAAAACGACCCGGAATATTATAATGACCCGGTCTGCAAACACGGTTATCTCCGTGGCTCGGAAACATTCAATTACGTACGGGAAGTGATGGAACGCTACAAATATTATAAGCAAAAAACCGGACACAAGAAAACGTAAGCCTTTATTTTCCTATATTTCCTGCTATCATGTCTTTTACCAAAAGCATTACTTTCGGATGACTGACGGGAATGCCGTCCATGACTTCTTTTATTGCTTCCGTACTGATGGCAAACGAAATATCACCCGCTTCATAGATAAAACGGATATTCACGTCCGGATTGCCGGTAATAAGCATCGCAATAGTGCCCGGTAAATCTCCCCAGGGAGGACAGTCGATATGAGAGGCTATAAAAACAACTTCGATATCCGTACCCTTTCCTACTTCCGACTTAATAGACATGAAACCGCCGGTCTGGTCTGCATTCTGTTTCAGAAAGGGCAGTCCCAACCCTACTCTGCGGGTGGTACGGGTGGTGTAAAACGGATCGGTTACATGTGCCACTGTTTCCGCATTCATACCACAACCGTTATCTGCAATGTGCATGGTTATCTTATCCTGCTTCTCTTCTATATAAATAAGTATATCGGAAGCTCCGGCACGGACACTGTTGCCGGTAATATCAGTCAGGTGGAAAGACAGGTTATCCATAATTATCAGTATTATCTTAAACTTAAACCGTATATATCGAATGGCCGTTTTCTCTCCGGAAAGCCATAAGCAGGTTCTCAAAAGAAAGCTTTTCGGTTTGCCAGAAAGAATACCGGCTACCAATCTGCTCCGGGCAATGTGCATCGGAAGCAGTATATTGCGTATAATTCCGGAGATATGAATGAACGGACAGAAGTTTCTCATAACGTTCGGAATGGTTAAATTCTATGCCATCCAAAGGTAATGAAGGATCGATAAATCCCAATTGCCCTATTAAGCTGAAAGAAGGACGTTCAACATGGGCGGCAGTAAATATGCCCCCTAACCTTTTCACAGTTGCTGCAATCCGGTCGACACTCTGGTCCAATGCGGAAATAAGCAGATAAGGGGCTTCGCCCATAATTTCATTCCGGCTATTTACCCATACCTGGTCGCCAAAGCGTTCCGGGTTATTCAATATTGGAGGCAGATGTTTGTCTATATACGACTGGAAAGCGGACCGTGCTTCATCTGTAGGAAATAAAGCGATGCAATGAGCCTCTTCAAGCGTGGTTACTTCGGCCCCGGCAAAGACTGTTAATCCAGCTTCTGCTCCCAACTTCTGTACTTCAGGACATTGGAGCGTACTGTTATGGTCGGTAATAGCAATCGCATCGAGCCCACGGGCAAGAGCCATTTCTACTATTGCCGAAGGACTCATTTCCAAACTTCCGCAAGGAGAAAGGCAAGTATGAATATGCAGGTCCGCCCGGTAAGAATTCATTTCTGTTGTAAGAGTTGATAGATTTTTCCGGTTGCTTCAAAAGCAGACATATCAGTTCCTAATAGTGCAACACCCTCCGCATTTGCCTTCTGTAAAGTCTCTTCAGCAGGTAAAGCTCCATTTACAATCAGGATACCTGCAACTTCCGTCAGAGTAGCCACTGCTATAATATTAGGATGTGTCTGCATCGTTATCCATATCATCCCTTCTCCGATATGTCCCATCACATCACTTAATAAATCACTAGTATAACCATCCGCTATTTCCACATCCAAAGCAGAATCTCCGCAGAATACTTTCAGATTTAATTTATTTACCAAATCATTGACCTTCATATTTAGCTCCTTTCTTATAACAATCTTTATTTAAGCGGTCTTTACCCCATCTTTTCTCTATCAGGCGGAAAGCATGTTCCTTATCCAGTTTTCCATGTTTTTCCATATTGCGCTGCATGAATACACAATCACTGAATTGTGCCTCGTGCCGAACAATATCTTCTGCCAGGTTCTGACAATTAGGAGCACCACATGCTCCGCAATCAATTCCCGGAAGATAACACATTAATTTCCGCACCTGTTCCATTTTCTTCAAAACTTCTTCAATATTGCCATCATAGGGTAACTTCGGATTAGGCTTAAGCGGGGCAATTGCAATATGTTCCTTCAAATAATCCAAAGCTCCTTTTGTTTCCATATCATATATCTGCGGCATCTTTTCCCGTTTCATAGAACGTTTCATAATACGCTCGGAAGTTAGGAAACGGTTTGCCACTGTCAGGATGCCACCGGCACAACTGCGGTCGCAGGCACGGAGTTCGAGAAAATCGACGTTACGTACTTCCGTCGTTGTCTCCATCCGTTCCAGAAACTCAATTACATTATGTATCTCATCGATAGCAAGGCAACGACCGGAAAAATATTTAGCTTCTCCCCCTGTCTGGCTCCACCGCATCTCCTTTTTGGTAAGTGTCGGAGGAAGCTTACATTCGGGGATATAACCTTTCGGACGGTTTTTCAGGATATGGTATACCTTATTATATAATGTATCCATATTAATAACCCCTTTAATAGCCGAATAATATCCTTGTTCGCCTTTCAATGCCGCAATCTTGGCAGCACAGGGCGTTGCATAAAACATTCCTATTTCATCCTGGACGTAGCCTTCCTCTTCCAACTGTTTGCGATAATAGGTGGCAGTTGCATTTACCGGAGATTTCACCAATAATATATTATCTACTAAGGCTGGGAAACGAACCTGTATCAACCGGACAATGGCAGGACAAAAGGAACTGATAACAGGGCGGTCTTCCATATTTTCCATCTGCCTCAACATTTCCCGATGAATCATATCCGCAGTAAACTCTACCTGATAGACATGTGTGAAACCTAATTCATACAAAGCACTGAATATTTCTTCTTCGGTAGTATATTTAGAGAATTGTCCGATAAAGACAGATGGTATCAGCACAACCCGGGCTTTATAATCGAATATTTTCTGAAAGTCATCCTGCTCCACATAAATTGCCTCTGTTGGGCATACTTTCATGCATTCGGCACAGTCCACGCACCAGTCTTTACGAATCGTCGCTTTCCCATCGCTAATCCGCACGGCTCCGGTCGGACATTCTTTCATACAATGCGTACAACCAATACAACGTTCGTTGTTTATCTGTAATGCATGGTAAAATTTTGTATTTTCCATATTTTAATCCTCAGGCTTCGAGAACCAAGTCATCATCCGGACAGTCGTACCGACTCCGACTTTGCTCTCAAGATTTAATTCGTCAACATTCTTTTTCATATTCGGCAATCCCATACCGGCGCCGAAACCCATTTCCCGAACAGCAGGTGAAGCCGTCGAATAACCTTCTTTCATAGCCTGTCCGATATCCGGAATACCCGGACCCTCGTCCTGAAGTTGCATTATTATTTTATCAGCTTCCACATCTACAAGGACAGTTCCCCGCCAGGCATGAGCTACAACATTCACCTCTGCTTCATAAAGAGCTACAACCACCCGTTTGATAATACGCGGGTCGACGGATAACTGCTTCAATACTTTCTTTATTTGGCTGGAAGCATAACCAGCCTTTGAGAAATTACCTCCTTCCAATTCGAATTTGAATTGCATGCTATGTCCTCCTTCTTCTTTAATAAACAGGTAAAAGCCCTCTGCTATACAACTCGCCTACCGTATGATATAGAGAATGAGCGGTTTCCATCAAAACCATATTATTTTCCGCGGCAACTTCTATCATATCAGGAGTTACTTTCTTTCCACGGACAAAAAGTATACAAGTAATATCCGCCATCTCTGCGGTCCGAATAGTCTGCATATTACATAAACCTGTTATTAAAAGGACTTCATCACAGTCAAGGGTTAACACATCGCTCATCAAATCGCTGGCGAATGCACATTGGACATCTTGGTCTGCATCACTGTCCCCACATACAACCACCGCATCAGTCAGTGCCAGAATTTGCCGTATCTTCATAATATTAAGATTATAATTACAGGCACTAATATAGAAATAATTTCTTATAGACGAGGGGTTTGAGATATTTTTTCCAAATACTCTGTCGGAGACATTTTTTCTTTTTCAGTGAAACGGCGATAAAAGCTGGAACGGGAAGTAAAACCACAGCGATACATAAGCTCTTTGATCGACATACCCGGATATAAGCCAGCCTGTGCTTTAAAATATTCCAGCCTCAAATGATTGATATATTCACTGAATCCGGTAAATCCACTATATTGAATGGCTTTTATCAATGTACTCCGTTTAGCATTCAAATCTTTGGTCAGCTGCAAAATATTATAATCGGGATTTGTAAAGGGTTGCTGCTTCTCCATCACTTCAACCATCCTAAGATGTAATCCATAAATAAGTGGAGAAACAACCGTTTCCTGGTATTCTTCTTTCTCTTGTTGGGTAAATTCAGCCTCAACACGGGGATAAGACAAAGGGTCTTCTTTGTATATATACAAGAATGTAAAAATATCCGGGATAAAAGTAACCAAGAAAGCATAATATGTAAATATCATATCATTTGCTTTCAAAATAAACAGCAAATAAGATACCATCAATAAGAAAAAGGAAGAGATATAAAAATACATCATTGTTGTAGGCTTTCGCTTTGATATAAGCCATGTTCCGGCAAAAGGCACAAAGAAATAAATCATTGGAGTTGTCATCGACAAAATAAAATATCCTGCACGTATTTGTACGTCCAGGATACCTAAATTATCCAGTATGCCTCCAAATGAGTAAACTGGAGTAATTTTGCCATCAAAACATATATAACACAGACAAACCAGCGTTGAAAAAATAAAAGGTAAAGATAGAGTAATAAAACGTAGCGGATTCAACCACCCCGGACGCAACGATATTATAGGAACTAAGGAAAATATATGAATAAAGGAATACCATTTTAACATACGGGGGAAAATCAACAAATAATTCCTCTCCCCCAATCCATAATTATGGATGAACCGACCAAGCCATTCCAGATTATCCACCAGCATACTCAGAGAACAGACCAGAACTATCGCCCCCCACAACAATTTGATCCGGTTATCTTGAGCTCTTGATATTAATACCGTACTGAATACGATTCCGACCAAATTCAGGACTATGATAATTATCAATATGCAAAAAGAAATATCAGGCATTTATGTTCTATCTCCTCAATTCTTATCTAAAATTATAGACGACCTTTTTATATAGAAAAATCAATATTGCTGCACTATCAAAATCAACAACCGGAAGCATTTACAGGCAAAAACGATTTATAAAAAAAGACCATTTTTATCAAATTCCGGCACGCAAATATATATATTTACCTGAATATAAAGACTAAGAATGGTTATAAAACACATAAAAATCTTTTATACAATATGGCGAGACTACCCCCAAATAGTCTATATTTGCACTCATTGCAATGTAGAGATAGCAAAAACCAATCTAAAACATAGATAATACTGTTGAATATGGAAAGAAAAAGAGTCTACACATTCGGAAATGGAAAAGCCGAAGGTAAAGCAGATATGAAAAATCTGCTGGGTGGCAAAGGTGCAAACCTTGCCGAAATGAATTTAATCGGGGTACCTGTACCTCCCGGGTTCACTATTACGACAGATGTTTGTACCGAATATTATGAATTAGGTAAAGAAAAAGTAGTCGAACTACTTAAATCTGAAGTAGAAAATGCCATTGTTAACATCGAAACTTTGATGAACTCCAAGTTCGGCGATATAGAAAATCCTTTACTGGTTTCTGTTCGTTCGGGTGCACGTGCTTCCATGCCGGGTATGATGGATACAATCCTGAACCTTGGTTTGAATGACGAAGTTGTTGAAGGATTAACCCGTAAAACTGGCAATGCCCGCTTTGCTTGGGACTCTTATCGCCGTTTCGTTCAAATGTACGGAGATGTTGTTTTAGGCATGAAGCCTACAAACAAAGAAGACATCGATCCGTTTGAAGCTATCATCGAAGAAGTGAAAGAAGCCAAAGGTGTTAAGCTTGACAACGAACTGGATGTAGAAGACCTGAAGACATTGGTTAGCAAATTTAAAGCTGCTGTTAAAGCACAAACCGGCCAGGATTTCCCGACTTGCGCTTACGAACAATTATGGGGGGCTATTTGTGCCGTATTCAATAGCTGGATGAATGAACGTGCAATCCTTTACCGTAAAATGGAAGGTATACCTGATGAATGGGGTACTGCTGTTTCCGTACAGGCTATGGTATTCGGAAATATGGGTGATAGCTCTGCTACCGGAGTTTGTTTCTCACGTGATGCAGGAAATGGTGAAGATTTATTCAATGGCGAATACTTGATTAATGCACAGGGCGAAGACGTAGTTGCCGGTATCCGCACTCCGCAGCAGATTACAAAAATCGGTTCACAGCGCTGGGCTGAACGTGCCGGTATTCCTGAAGAAGAACGCGTTGCTAAATATCCTTCCATGGAAGAAGCTATGCCGGAAATTTACAAGCAACTGGATAACCTGCAGACTAAACTGGAAGACCATTACCGCGACATGCAGGATATGGAGTTCACTGTACAGGAAGGCAAACTTTGGTTCTTGCAGACACGTAACGGAAAACGTACCGGCTCTGCTATGGTTAAAATAGCTATTGACCTGCTTCACCAAGGTATGATTGATGAAAAAACAGCCTTAAACCGTATCGAACCGAATAAACTGGATGAGCTACTTCACCCTGTATTTGATAAGCAAGCACAAAAAAGAGCCAAACTATGGGTTAAGGGTCTCCCTGCTTCTCCTGGTGCTGCTACCGGACAAATCGTATTCTTTGCCGAAGATGCTGCCAAATGGCATGCAGATGGAAAACAAGTAGTACTTGTTCGTATCGAAACATCTCCGGAAGACCTGGCAGGTATGGCAGTAGCCGAAGGTATCCTTACTGCTCGTGGTGGTATGACCTCTCATGCCGCTGTGGTTGCCCGCGGTATGGGTAAATGTTGTGTATCCGGTGCCGGCGCATTAAATATTGACTACAAAAAGAAAACGGTGGATGTCGATGGCATTACTTTCAAAGAAGGTGATTTTATTTCCATCAATGGTACAACCGGTGAAGTTTATGTAGGTCAAGTTGAAACCAAAGCTGCCGAATTATCTGAAGATTTTGCAGAACTGATGACTTTAGCCGACAAATATACGAAACTGCAGGTTCGTACAAATGCTGATACCCCACACGATGCTGCTATAGCCCGTAGTTTTGGAGCTGTAGGTATTGGATTATGCCGTACTGAACATATGTTCTTCGAAGGAGAAAAAATCAAAGCGATGCGTGAAATGATTCTGGCAGAGGATGCTGACGGACGCAAAAAAGCTTTGGCTAAAATATTACCTTACCAGAAAGAAGACTTCAAAGGTATTTTCAAAGCTATGGACGGTTGCCCGGTTACTGTTCGTCTGCTCGATCCTCCTTTGCATGAATTCGTTCCTCACGATTTAAAAGGCCAGGAAGAAATGGCTGAAACAATGGGCGTTTCCGTAAAAGAAATCCAAAAGCGTGTAGAATCTCTTTGCGAACATAACCCGATGTTAGGTCACCGTGGTTGCCGTCTGGGTAATACTTATCCTGAAATTACAGAAATGCAAACCCGTGCTATCTTGGGAGCAGCTCTGGAGTTGAAGAAAGAAGGCATCGTTACTAAACCGGAAATCATGGTTCCATTAACCGGCATTGTATATGAATTCCGGGAACAGGAAAATGTAATCCGCAAAGCTGCAGCCGAACTGTTTGAAGAAATGGGTGACAAGATTGACTTTAAAATCGGTACGATGATCGAAATTCCTCGTGCAGCCTTGACTGCAGACCGTATCGCTTCTTCTGCTGAATTCTTCTCATTCGGTACAAATGACTTGACGCAGATGACCTTTGGTTATTCCCGTGACGATATTGCTTCTTTCTTGCCGATTTATTTGGAAAAGAAGATTCTGAAAGTCGACCCGTTCCAAGTGTTGGACCAGAAAGGTGTTGGCCAGTTAATCCGTATGGCTACGGAAAAAGGCCGTGCCGTACGTCCTGATTTGAAGTGTGGTATTTGTGGCGAACATGGTGGCGAACCTTCTTCTGTAAAGTTCTGCCATAGAGTAGGCCTTAATTACGTATCCTGCTCACCGTTCCGCGTTCCGATCGCACGTATCGCAGCGGCGCAAGCAGCTATAGAAGAATAAGATTTTTATAAGATTAGATACTAATTCACAGACACTTAGGTGGATACACGCTTTACAACAGGCGTTTATCCACCTTTGTTTTTGTATGGATTGAACGAGAGCTCCTGTGTCCGTTCTCAAACATCGCATAAACAATTACTTTGTCCATATATGTTTTTTGCCAATATACACACCTGCTCTATAAATAAGCGCGAAAGAGCTTGTGTTTCATTTTGCGATAACAAAATAAAACAAAGATCCCTTTCTATCCTTATGTCCTTCAGAGTTAGAATACGGAATAAATTATAATCCGAACTATACTTTATTGCATACATAGAGATCAGACCGATACAATCCGAATGCAATAGATAGTTTTTAAGCCCCTCTGTCGAATCCAGACAAGCACACACATTCAATTTGGAGATATCAATATCATGGTTTGATAGCGCATGTTTAATCGCCTGGTAAGTACCCGAAGAATATTCCTTTAAGACCAATGGAATTTTATAAATCTGGTCGATAGAAATAGACTCTTTTTTCAAAGAATGATTGGATATACTCGTTATAGGGATTATTCTGTCTTTCATAAAAGGAATATATCTTAGATTTCGCTCACGGGCATATCCTTCAACAATTCCAATATCTATCTGTCCCTTTATTGTCATATTTTCAATGGCTTCACTATTCGCAGCAGAAACCTGCGTTACATTAATATGAGGATATCTGTTATGGAACTCAGCAAGAAGTGGCGGGAGAATATATTGTCCGGCTGTAGCTGTAGTACCAATACGTAAAGTGCCTATCTTTTTATCACTTAATTGATACATTGTAAATAACAGATTTCCGTATTTCGATAAAATTTCATTGCTTAGCTCCAAGAACATTTCTCCTGCTGGAGTTAGTTCGACCTTACTCCCTAAGCGTTCAAATAGCCTTACTCCATAGTAATTTTCCAATTCCTGGATATTTTTACTTACTGCAGGTTGACTGATAAGTAGTTCCTTTGAAGCTTTTGTAAAATTCAGGTGCTTTGCTACACATTGAAATATCTCTAAACGAAAATCGGACATAATATTCATTCTATAAAATTATTCTACATTAAAACCGGAACTATATATTTTACCAGGAAATATCCGCCTACTATTAACCATACATATAATATAGAAGCAAGTATAAAAGGCTTCACACCAGCTTTTTTAAATTTATCTATACTGGTCTCAGCTCCCAGAGCGGTCATTGCCATTGTGAGTAAAAAAGTATCAAGTGTATTAATAAAAGACAATAAACTTGCAGGTAGTAAATTAAAAGAGTTAAAACAAATAACGCCTAAAAAACCAAGGGCAAACCAGGGGATAGATATATTTTTCACATTTCCTTTTTGAGCGGCTGCTTTTCCGGCTGCTTTGGCGACCATAAAACTAATGATCAACAAGACTGGCACCAGCATTATGACCCGGATCATTTTTACAATGATAGCAATATCCGAAATATCTTTTCCCATCGCATTTCCGGCTCCTACAGTATGAGCTACTTCATGTATAGTCGCACCGGTAAATATTCCCATTTCATTAGGGGGAAGAAGAAAGATTCCATTTCTATATAATATCGGATAAAGAAACATTGAAACCGTACCGAATATTACGACTGTTGAAACTGCAACCGCAGTTTTATAAGGTTTGATTCTAATAGCCGACTCAGCTCCTAATATTGCAGCCGCACCACATATGCCACTACCAACAGAGGTGAGCAGAGCCACACCGCGATCCATTTTTAATATTCGCCCGATAAAAATGCCTCCATAAATAGTAGTAGTTACAATAATAGCATCAATCAAAATAGCCGGTACTCCGACAGCCAGCACATCTTGAAATGTCAATTTAAAACCATATAAGATAATACCGAGACGCAGTAACTGCTTGGAACTAAATTGTATACCTGGCACCCAAGTACTTGGGAGATTATTTCTTAAACTGTTGGCATATAACATTCCCAGAACGATACCTACAATCATTGGACTGAGTGACAGGTCTTTTATAAAATCCATTTCGCCAATGTAAAAGGCGGCACAGGAGAATAATGCGATTAATAAAACACCGTGAAGCATACTGTTTCTTTTCTCTGTAAACATCTTTTAAAGTATTTGAATTAATTTGAAAAATCTTTTTGCAAAGATGCGTCTTTTTTATGTTTCTAACTCTTTCCTTTTTTTTATACAGGATAATATATAGTTATACGGATACTGTCTCTTAATATGTATAAATGCCATAGCTTAGCAATGATAAACAATACATTTTCAACACACACCAAGAAATACAAGAGATAGCTTTAAATATCAGCCAATTATATTTTAAAAAAGTTCTTATACTAACTAAAAAAGTTCAAAATCCAGAGGATAAATCAGAAAAATACTTTTATATTTGCCAAACGAAAGACAAAACTAGCAAAGGTGGATAAACGAAAAACATAACGCTTATCCACCTTTATTTATACCCGGCTTTTACTAACTACAAAATAAAAACTTTACCAATGGTGAATTATATGGAACACATCCCAAACTACACACAGGAAAAAAAACTTCCTAAAATCCAATGTCCTTACTGTATGTCTAAAGACTTAGAAATAACCTCTAAAAGCTTTAATTTCAATAAAGGCATAACTGGTACTATCTTTGTCAAGATATTTGGAAACCTCCTTTCCGGGGAAAACAATATCATAAGTATCAAATGCCGGCATTGCAGAAAACTATTCGATATTTCTACGGAGTTTGCTAAATATTTGTAAGATGAACAAGTCATAAACTATCCGTCAAAATCAATAAAAACAGTTGTCCCCTTTCCTACCTCAGACCGGATATCCACCTTGGCACCATAACTGCTAAGGATACGCATGGAAAGACTCAGACCAATACCATGCCCCGAATACTCACGTGTATTTGTCGCACGGTAAAATGGTTGATAAATATGTTCCAACTCTTCGGGAGGAATACCTATGCCTTTATCAGAAATCTCAAGGACGGAACCCAAAAGGCGCATTTCCACAGGGGCTTCACCGGAATATTTGCAGGCATTATTTAAAATATTTCCAATGGCGATCTTTAATAAGTGATGATTGGCTACCAAACAAAAAGCAAAATTATCCGTTATAAACTTAACACGGTTGCCGACAAATTGCTTCAACAGGAAATCTGCCAGAAAGACTGTTTCACGGGCACTTTTCAAAATTTCCTTATCTCCATGTGAAAGGAAAAGCAAATTCTTCATCAGCTGGATAATGCGCTTGGTTTCCGATGCAATACGCCGGAGAGCCTCCTGGTATTCGGCCGGTGTACGTTCCTTCAATAAACTGATTTCACATTCACCCTGGATGGCGGTCAATGGATTATTCAACTCATGGGATGCATTACTGATAAAAGATTTCTCACTATGATAAGCTGCATCTATCCGGTTAACAATACGGGTCGCATAAAAGTAACCGGTTAAATAAATAAGTATGGAACTGATCAACAGGAATCCCAGTAATAGCCATCCGATATGTTGCTGTATATCGCCCCCATACCGATTATTGGAAACGACAACAACGATAAAATTTCCTTCATTGTCCGGATAGTAAATAGCTACGCCTAACTGCTTCCCCTGGCTAAACTTCACAATATCTCCGGTATACAGTTTCTGTATTTCTTCTGTCGTAATATAACGTGATAAGGCTGTTCGTGTATCCTCTATGCTATCGGCATTCAGCAATATTTCGGAGGTTACCGGCAAAGCTTCTTCATAATGTTTTTGTACCATAGCATAAGCATCAGCTTCCAGTTCATCTTTTTCCCAATGTTTCTGAGCAATGATATAAGCCTTTTCCGTCAGGTTGGAATAGTACAGGCGATTAATATAACCAGTTGCCACAATATAAAAGACAACGGCTGCCAAAGTAATAATACCAATGGTAACCGTCGTATAAAAAAGCGTTATTTTATTTCCTGTTTTCATTCTTCCATCATATAACCGACACCAACCACCGTATGAATTAATTTATGTTCAAAATCTTTATCTATTTTCGCTCGAAGATAATTCACATATACATCCACTACATTTGTATTCGTATCAAAATTCTTATCCCATACATCTTTCAGCAGGGTAAGACGGCTTAATGCAATTCCCTGATTTTGTATAAAATATTCCAAGAGACGATATTCCTTGACAGTCAGATCAATCATCACCTTTCCACGTATGGCGCGATGACTGGCCATATCCAGAGTCAGGTCCCCACATGCCAGGACTTTTCCGGGTTGCTCCACTCCCGAACGACGGAGCAATGCCTTGATACGTGCTTCCAGTTCCTGGAAACTAAAAGGCTTAACCAAATAATCATCCGCCCCGGCATCCAGGCCGTTTACAATATCGTCCGTTGTCCCTAAAGCTGTAAGCATAACGACCGGAGATTGATACCCATACGATTGGCGGTATTGGCGACAAAGTTGCAAACCATTCATTTTAGGCATAATTATATCCAGAATCAAGAACTGGAAATCCTCTGCCTGAATAAGATTCCACGCAGTTTCACCATCATAGGCTACCCGAACCTCATGTCCGAATTCCTGCAGTCCCCGCTCAATAAATGAAGCAATATTTACTTCATCTTCTACCAATAATATTTTTGCCATATTTTAAATCTCTGCTATGTTATGCAAATATACTGATTTTTATAACCGCCGTTGTAGTAATTTTCCTTCTTTATCAAATAACATACGACGGTAAAAAACCTCTACAATTAACGGGAATACAAAAAGGGTAAAGAACGTTGCACCTATTAATCCTCCAATAATGACGATAGCAAGCGGACGCTGGCTTTCCGAACCGATACCATGGCTCAAAGCAGCCGGCATCAAGCCTATTGCCGCCATTGAGGCTGTCATTAATACTGAACGTACCCTGGATTTGACACTCATCTTCACGGAGTCATCCAACGGATAATTATGTTTCAGATTGCTCTTAATATCCGAAATCATAATCACTCCGTTCTGTATGCAAATACCGAAAAGAGCGATAAATCCGATTCCCGCAGAAATAGAGAAATTAAAACGGGTTATCAGTAATGCCAGTATCCCTCCTACTGCGGCATAAGGAACATTCAACAAGACCAGTCCGGCATCACGCGCATTTCCAAACAACACAAACAAAATAATGAAAATAATAGCAATACTGACAGGAACAACCTGTGCCAAACGCTTAGAAGCCCGTTGCTGGTTTTCAAAATCACCGGTCCATTTCAAAGTATATCCGGAAGGTAAGTTTACTTGTTTATTTACTTTTGCCTGTGCTTCAGCTACAGCTGTACCCATATCTCGTCCACGTACTGAAAACTTCACAGCACAAAAACGGGCATGATTATCACGGTAAATAATCAATGGTCCGGTAATCGTACGGATATCGGCAAGTTCTTTAATCGGAACCATTGTTCCATCACGGGCTGGTACCAGAATTTTGCCTATTTCATCTTCACTCCGGCGGAAAGAAGATTCGTAGCGAACCATAATATTAAACTTACGTTCATCTTCATAAAGAAGAGAGGCACTTTTTCCGCCGATTGCCATTTCAATAATAGACTGAACATCCTCTTTGGCCACACCATAACGTGCCAAGCGGGATTCGCTCAGTTCAATACGAAGCTCCGGTTGCCCGATATTACGGATAACACCTAAATCCTGTATACCTTCTACCGTTTGTAACACATTAAAAATTTCAACCGCTTTCTTTTCGGATTCATATAAATCTTTCCCGAATACTTTCACGGCAATAGAACCTTTTACCCCACTGGCTGCTTCTTCCACATTATCACTGATCGGCTGGGAGAAATTAAAATCGACTCCGGGATAGATATCCAGCCGCTTCTCCATACTTTCTACCAATTTTGCTTTTGTCATTTTGCTAGCCCATTCTTTTTCAGGATAGATGTCTACATGAAATTCTATATTATAGAAACCAGTGGCATCTGTTCCATCATTCGGGCGTCCTGTCTGTGAAAGCACTTTCTTTACTTCCGGATAAGATGCCAGTTCCCGGCGCATACGGTTCGCTAACTTTACTGATTCTTCTAACGAAATACTTTGAGGTAGTGTGGCACGGACATAAATAGAACCTTCATTCAACTGAGGAAGAAATTCTGTACCCAGTAACGTAAATCCCCAAAGCCCTCCGGCTGCAAGTAACGTTGTAACACCAATTATTAATTTTTTATGGGCATGACAACGGTCGAAAACAGATGTGGTCATCCGGTTTACCAGGGTGAGGAACGGATTATGTTTTTCCCTTACATTTTTTCTCAATAACATCGATGACAGAACAGGGACCAAGGTAAGCGTAAATATTAAAGCACCCAATAAAGCAAACCCCAAAGTATAAGCAAGCGGACTAAACATTTTCCCTTCCACTTTTTGAAAAGAGAATATAGGAACCAGTGCCGTAATGATAATCAGTTTTGAGAAAAACACTGCACGAGCACGGTCTTTTGCAGTATGCCGTATGATTCCCATTTTACTCATTACATTAAAAGCCGGCATCCCTACTTCACGTGCCTTTTTATCGAGAGCGACAAACAAACCTTCCACCATAACCACCGCACCGTCGATAATAATACCGAAGTCTATTGCTCCCATCGATAGCAGATTGGCGCTCATCCCCATTGCCCGCAAACAAATAAAGGCGAAGAGTAGCGCCAACGGGATAATGATAGACACTATCACCGTTGTACGCCAATCCGCCATAAAGACCAACACAATGAACGTTACCAATAATATACCTTCTACCAAATTATGGGTTACCGTATGTACAGCAAGGTCAACTAAATCTTCCCTGTCATAGAATGGGACAATCTGCACATCTTCCGGAAGAGAATGTTCCTGTATATCGGCTATTTTATCTTTCAGAGCAGCGATAACCTCACTGGGATTTTCTCCCTTACGCATAACAACGATGCCTTGTACAACATCATCCTCTTCCATACGTCCGACCTGTCCAAGCCGGGGCAGGCAGGATTCATGGACATCTGCCAGATTCTTCACTAAGATAGGTGTGCCATTGATATTCTTGACCACTATATTTTCTATTTCCTTGATATCATTAATCAAACCGATACCACGTACCACATATGCCTGCGAACTCTTCGTTATCACATCGCCACCTACATTAATATTACTTTTGGATATGGCATCAAACAGTTCCAAAGATGTAACACCGTAATTTATCAGTTGATTCGGATTTACACTTACTTCAAAAGTTTTGACCTCACCTCCGAAACTGACAATATCCGCCACTCCGGGTACAGCCCTTAGTTTACGTTCTATAACCCAATCCTGATAGGTCTTCAATTCTCTTACAGACCGCTTGTCGCTACGCAGAGTATAACGGAATATTTCTCCGGTCGGCCCATATAATGGTTGCACTTCGGGAGTAACCCCTTCCGGCAGGTCAGCATCATTTAACAGATTATAAACTTGCTGGCGGGCATAAAAGTCGTCTACATGATCATCAAACATCACATTTATTACCGAAAGTCCGAATAAAGTAGTACTACGAATATCCGTTTTCTTCTGTACCGGATTCATTGCTATTTCAATCGGTATGGTAATAAATTTTTCTATCTCTTCCGCACTGCGTCCGGGCCATTGGGTAATAATCGTCACTTTTGTATTCGTTACGTCCGGAAAGGCATCAACCGGCGTATGTATAAAGCTGACGGCACCTGCTATAATAGCTATTGTAGTCAGGAAAAAAATAAAAAACTTGTTCTTTAAAGAGAACGCTATAATATTATCTATAAAGGAATGCATTTTCAGATTTATTTAAGGGCATTATACAATAAGATTGCATTCTCGTGAATAACCCTGTCGCCTGCCTTCAGACCGGATTTCAGGAAGCAGCATTTATCTGTCTGCCGCAATACGGCAACTTGTCGTATTTGCAAGACTTCTCCATCTCCCACAAGAATTACATATTGTTTGCCATCATCAAAAATAACGGCACGTGCCGGAATGCATGGAACAACTTCCCCCTCGATCCGGCATTGTACATATACATTAGTAAACATACCCGGTTTCAATAAGTAATCTTTATTATTCAAACGAACGCGTACTTTCATCGTTTTGCTCTCGTCATCCAAGATGTTGTATACCTTATCTATCTGTCCGGTAAACTCTTTACCTTTACCATATGCCAATGTAGTGATACGAACATCCGCCCCTTCCTTCACTTTGCTAATATCGCCTTCATATACATCCGCCATTACCCATACGTCGCCGAGACCGGAAACAGTAAACATTTCATCATCACGATCCGAACGTATCTGCATGTTTTTGCTGATGTTCTTATTGATAACAAAACCGGAAACCGGAGACTTCACTTCATAAGTAGAGTTTCCGGTGATATGATTAATGGAATAAACCTCCTTAATTCTTTTTTGTTCGGCAAGAGCATTTGCTGCTTCCTGTTCTGCCTGAAGCACATCACGGTCCGATGCCATGCCACTGCGGAACATATCACGAACTGCACCCAAATTACGTTTTGCAAGTAGCACCTGTTGTTCCGCTTCTTTCTCCTGTTTCTCAAAATCAGCGACTTCGCTACTACGTATTACTGCCAAAACATCTCCTTTTTTAATAAAATCTCCGGTTTCGACATTTACTTCGGTTATAGTTCCTCCGAATATGGGATACACATGGGCTACACGTTCGGCATCAAAGGTAACCTTTCCATTCAATAACAATTCGTTATTCGGAATCACTTCCTGTACTGTATCAATAGATACAATTTGTTTCAGGCTATCAGTTAATAATATTTGTTGTACACTTTCCTGTTTTACCGTTTGTTTTCCACAACCGCACAATAAAGGGAAAAGTAAAAGAAATATCTGCAGGTTCTTATTTGTCATATCATTCATTTTAAACAATTCTATTCCGATTAAGATTAATATTTGAAAACATCGCTTCCGGTCACTGTATTTATATTTTCTACTGCCATCAATACATTTTTCCGGGTTTCATATAATTGAAGGCAAGTTTCTTTGTAACTCTGATAATAGTCCACAAATTCCAACAGGCTGATATTCTGCTTTTGGAAACTACTGTTTACCCCTTCTATAATTATCGTGAAGTTCTTTTCTAATTCATCATTTGAAGAATGATAAAGAGTTAAAGCTTTTTCCAATCGGGTATATGCAGTAAAGAGTTCATTCTCTGCCTGCTGCCGGGCATATAACTCCCTGTTACTGTTTTGTAAAACAGATAAGCGGGCAGCCTTAATATTCCCTTGGTTCCGGTTAAAGATTGGAATGGAAACATTTACCCCTATTGCAAAATATTTATTACAAAAATTACCAGCTCTGTCGAAACTTCCAGTCACGCTGACTTCCGGGAAAGCCAGAGACTTCTGAAGTTTGACATCTGCTTGCGAAGCCCGGATGCCGGCCTGTATCAATTTCATATCAGGGCGAACCGACATCCGGTCATTCAACTCGGCAAAAGATACCACCCGGGTATCTATTTTGCCTAACACATTCTCATCAAGTAACGGTTCAAAAGACTCATCATTGGATAAACCTAATAATAATTTTAAATCACCTTGCAAAGCTACAATTTCATTATCGGCAGTATTCCTTTCCTGACAGAGTGAAAGTAAAAGAGCCTCGATACGGGATTTCTCCAGTAAAGAAATATTCCCTTTCTCATTCTGATCTTTGTATACTTCCAACAATTTCTTTATATAGTTGATTTCCTTATCATAAACAATAAGGGATTTCCGGGAATAATACAAATCGATAAACTTCGTTTTTAACTCATTCCGGAGTGTCCGCAATACCTCTTCAAACTGGTATGTTGCCATTTCCTTGTTTATCTTCTCCAGCTTTATCCGGTTATTCCGCTGACCGGCGATATAGATAAGTTGCTCTATGCCAACAACAGCTTCCCCTTCCGGACCTACATCGAAATATTTCCCGTTGTTTCGATTGTAGACGTTCTGCTCCAATGTGAGCACCGGATTTTCAAATAGTTTTGCCTGTATAACCTGTGCCTCAGCCATATCTATATTATAACGTTCGGCAATAAGATGAAGGTTACAAGTTGAAAACCGCTCCACTGCATCCTGCAACGAAAGTTTGACAACCTGAATCTGTGCATTGGCGTTCAAAGAGCAAAACACAAAAAATAACAAGAAAATACGTTTGTACATTTGTTTATCAATTTTTGCAGACAAAAATACAAGCCATGCTTCTGCCAGCCGTGTATATCCGGTTAGAATGCTCTTAGCTGGTATTAAAAAATAATTAGAAAAGAATCCGACTAATTATTAAAGGCTTGTTTTTCATCCGCAAAACAATTACATTTGTAGAAATAAAAAACCATTACTATACCTTTTAATCACATTTAGAAAACCAATGAGTATGAGAAAGAAAATAAGAAAAGTGAGCCTGTTAGCTTTTTTAGGCTTTATTTGTTGCCTGTTTATCTGGTTTTATTCAGAGAAGAGAAAGTACCTGATAAATGGGGAGTGTAGATATACAGTTGCAACTTGTAAGTATACAAACAATTCACCGACTGCAAAAAGTTTATTCTATTTTGAGGTAAATGGTAAACAGTATCCTACAATTGCATCTACTGTAAAAGTTAAATATCCAGTCTACAAACCGACTCGTTTACTTATCAAATATTCAGTAAAAAATCCGAACTGGAGTGAGGTTGTAAAATGTGAAGTTCCTTCCTGGGTATCCATTGTCCCGGAAAACGGTTGGGAAGAATATCCTCCCGCAATCAATTGGGATGGTACAGTCCTGGATGCGAAATTAAAATAATCATTTCTTTATACGCAACTCATAAGCAGGAACAGGCTGCAAATGCCGCGTATCCAAGAAAAGCATTTTAGGATACACCAAGTCCAGTACACGTAAATCGAATTTACCGGGTACAACTTCTATCCTGACACGCGTAATTCCTTTTTTCTTGAAATCGAGAATTTCGGCAGCCCTGCCCGAGACATCAATAATGCGTCCTCTCCGGCGAGGGCCACGATCTGTAACGCAGACTATCACGGTCTTCATATTGGAAAGATTAGTCACTCTCAAAAAAGTTCCGAAAGGGAGCGTACGATGGGCTGCAACCAATTCATCCTGGTCGTGAATACGTCCGCTGGAAGATTTCCTGCCATGGAAACGGTTATGGTAATAAGAAGCAAGCCCTTCCTCCTGGCTCCACATCTTTTCTGTGCTTTGAATAGCAAATAGAATTAAAAAGATATGTACCAAGCGGAAGGGCATACACGTTATATTTGATTTACTCTACAAAGATAACGTTTTATTTTTTATTGTAATAACTGGCCCTTGTATTCGCCTGTCAATGTATTTAGGAAAGATACAATCTTAGCAGTTTCCACATCTGAAATGTTCTTACCTATCTGGAACTGGTGCATGATTCGAATGGCATCTTCAACAGAAGCAACAGAACCATCGTGCATATACGGAGGTGTAATCATTACGTTACGTAATGTCGGAGTTTTGAACTTATGCAAATCCTGTTCATTGTTTGTAAAAGCAAAACGTCCTTTATCGCCGTCAGTCAGACCGGTTCCACGATAATCGAAATAACTCATCTTTATACCCATATATTCAAATGACTGTCCACCGATATTCACACCTGTGTGGCAAGTGGCGCATTTATTATCTTTGAACAATTGATAGCCTTCCAATTCCTCAGCGGTAAGAGCCCCCTTATCACCCATCAGATATTTATCAAAACGGCTCGGCGTAAGCAATGTTTTTTCAAATTCAGCAATCGCATCTGTAATGGTAGATTGATTGAAACCTTCCGGATAAACTTCAAGGAAACGTTTACTCAATTCTTTATCTTCCGCCAGTTTAGCAGATATTTCATCAAATGAATGGCTGCCCATTTCCACCGGATTCAATGGAGGACCGGCTGCCTGTTCTTTTAAATCGGCGGCACGTCCATCCCAAAACTGCATAAAGTTCAAGGCAGCATTATAAACAGTCGGAGCGTTCACACCACCAAACTGGCCATTTATTCCTTCTGAGTATTGTTTACGGTCTACTCCACCAGTATTCAAACCGTGACAAGTGGCACAGGAAATTGTATTATCAAAAGAAAGGCGTGTGTCGTGATACAAATCAAAACCTAAGGCAACTTTAGCCGGATCTGTAGGCAAAGAAGCCATTAGTGGTTGCAAAGGTTCGTTTTCAAACTCTGCATCAACAGTCGGAGTAGTAAACCGGTTCTTACGCACATCTTTCGCCCATGCAATGATAGTCGCTTTTTCATCACTGTTCAAACTGGTTCCCCAGTGGATTGCTGTAAATTTAGCAGGAGGCATACTGCCACTAAGAGCCGTATTTTCCACTTTTGCCATATCAACTTCAGATACAGGCTGACCATTTTCAAGAGCATTCACCATATCTGTAAGATCCAGATAACGAGTCCCCTCCAACATATCGGCCTTTACAACCGGACCTATTACAGGGAATTTGGCATAGAACGGACCTGCTGCCGTTGCAGAATGGCATTCCAAACATCCGTTTTCACGGATAATAGATGCAACCTGCTTTGCTGGATTATCCGCATACTTCTTGTATTCGGAAGAACAAGAAGGCATAACAAAAGCCAACGTAAGCAGACCAATTGGTAAAACCGCCTTTTTACTAATAGTGTTAAGCATAAATATTGGTTTATTTAGATTTATTTGGACACAAATTTAGATATTTTTACGAATACGGGTCGATGAATCGAATAAGTATTATCTATCGAGAGATAAGATTTATCTATTCAAAATTGATTTTCAGGCATTTTTTATCTACAAGGATTAAGAGAATAAACAAAATTACCGGATAGTTTCAAAAAATTTCAAAGGAGATGTGCCAAAACGATTTTATCATTATGTAAGCAGTCCTATACTTTTGACATATCCTAAACTCAGATTTCCAAGTTGAGCAACTCAGACATCCGAGTCGTACAACTCAGACTTCCGGGTCGTGCAATCCGTAAATCCGTGTCTGAAAGGAAGTATTAAAATCGTTTTGACACATTCCCTTTTGAAACTATTATTTATATATTATTTCTTATTTCCATATCCAGGATTCTGCTCCAACAAATTATTAGCGCCAATTATACTATAATGTATAGGGAAACGATTAAAGTTTGCATTATTAGTTGCCTTATGGTCCCACCAGTTTTCTGTAACATAGGCATCCCAACGAATCAAATCCGTACGGCGACGTCCTTCGGCAAGAAATTCCTGCATCCACTCCTTCAACATACGGTATTTATCCAGATTAGCTGCCGTTACAGGATCCGGATCATTCCCATTTTCGAAATAACGTTTACGCACTTCGTTAATAAGGTCGGCTGCACCTTGATTATCTCCTGCACGCATTTTACATTCGGCAAGCATATAATAGATTTCAGCAAGACGGATAATAGGAACATCCGGGTCGAACATCCGGTTAAATTCATCTTGGTTAGGACGGGGACTACGTTTAGTAACGCGGACTCCCGAATTTTCCTCAGCAGTGCCTATGTTGGAAGGAAGTTCGGATGCAGAAGCGTATTCTGTGCCTACTTTAGAAAAATAAGCAATCTGGTCACGTTCGAAAATAATCTGGTCTTTATATTCACGGTCGCCTTTACATACCCAATCCGGATGCAGAGGGTTACGAAGTTCGCCAATAATAAACATACCCCGGTATTTACCATTGCCTGTATACACATACAATTGCTTACGTACATCAGCAGCATTGAAGGTTTCATATGGATTACCCACATTAAACTGGTACAGGTTACCTTCCGGATCACGGCTCGGTATCAGACAACAACCATTGTTAGAACCGGAATCCTTCAAACCTCCCAAATAATTTTTGAAGTTGTAAGGAACCATATACGACCAGTACATGCCATCTGTTTCCAACTTTGCATTCTGGCTGGGAACAGACCAAATAATCTCCGGACAAGTCTCATTGTCAAAACCAAAAATATTAGTCCAATCCGTATCCAGTTTATAGGCACCATACTTGCCATTGATAATATCTTCGCAAATCCGGGCCGCCTCCGCATACATTTCTTTTCCGATATACGGTTTGGCATTAAAGTACAGCCGGGCAAGCAAAGCTGCTCCTGCAGCACGATGAATACTGCCGTTTTCCATCGCTCCCATCTGTTCTTTCAACGGTAAATAAGGAATAGCCTGTGTCAACAGGGAATCGATAAAATTAAATGTTTCCTGTGCAGTGGAACGTCCTTTCACTGCACTTTGTGTCGTTGTATACAAAGGGACACCTCCAAAGAAGTCTAATCCGTCCAAATAAAAAGAAGCGACTAATGTTTTTTGTTGATGCATCATAGATTCACGTACACCTTTTTCGAAGCCCAATTTATCAAAATCTACTTCCGACAGGTCTTCCATAGCATCCCATGCCAACGCAATTCCCATAGAAAAATTCGTCCAACCCGTTTCCACCATAGTCATATCTTCCGTATATTCATGATGATGGAACTTCTGGTATACTCCTCCGTTATACCAGTCGCTACCACGTGTCGGCAAGCAGAATTCATCAGTTCCCAACTCCTGCATCATCCAGCGTGGAGCATCATGTCCTACATACCATCGCCAGTGAGTAAAAGGGCGGTTAAAGCGTTCCCATACGGCATCCTGTGAAGTATAGAATGTTTCCGGAACAACTTGCGAATAAAAAGTAGGGTCTATGTTACAGGATGTTCCCATCACTAAACATATAGCACCCGATACTATCAATTTGAATATTTTATTGTTTTCCATTTTCTTAATCTGTTTTTAGAATGTTACCTGAAGACCTAAGGTATAAGTACGGACCTGTGGATAGATCCCTTTATGTTTGTCATTACTATCTGTCCAGAAAGTATCAGTGCCTTGGTCCCATCCGGAGATATTTACTTCCGGATTCGTTCCGCTATAGCCGGTGATAGTACATACGTTACCTACAGTTCCGTACACACGGAGACGGTCTACAAACTTCGTATACTTCTTCAATGGCAAAGTATATCCTAAAGTGATGGCATCAATCTTCAGGAATGTTCCGTCTTCCAGATAATAATCGCAAATCTGTTTTTCGCCGCGGATATGGTTGAACTTACCATAAGCATCCTTCAATACGTTACAGTTGTCGATTCCCTGGATACCGAAATACATATTCACTGCATTGTAAACGTCAAACTTAATCCAACTTCTCATATTAACTCCCAAATCCCAGTCTTTATAAGAAAGGGTATGGTTCCAGGCAAGAATTACTTTAGGAACATAGTTACCCATATACTGTTTGTCATTTTCCGTTTTATCTTTAGCGTTGATTACCTCACCGTTTTTATTATATAACTGAAATTGCCCGTCTTCTGTAAAACCTGCGAATTTCCAGAGATAAAAAGAACCGATAGTGGAACCTTCTTCCATGCGGGCTGCATCACCGGGAGAACCGGGTGCAGGGAAACCGTTTCCATTATAATAGGTATTGTTGCCCCATAAAGTAAGAATTTTCCCATCGTTATGGCTCAGGTTCAAACTGGATGTCCAAGTGAAATCTTTATTACGGATAATATCACCGCCGACTTCGAATTCCCATCCTTTACTTTCCATACTACCTATATTCTGCCATTGGTCTCCATTTGTGAATGGAGGCTGAGGCACTTTCACCTTATAAATGAGGTTATCAATCTTCCTGCGATAATAGTCGAACTTACCATACAGACGATTATTGAAGAAGGAATAGTCCAAACCGACATTCCATTCTTTCTTTTCTTCCCAACCCAAATTGCGGTTCACATTTTGTCCTTTACCGTAAGAATAAGCCCATTCACCATTCGGCAACATCCAGTACTGGTCGGATGATAACATATTTGCCATATAATCGGCTCCAAAGTCATTATTGCCCGTCACTCCATAGCCGAAACGTAATTTCAAATCGCTTAACCAGTCCAGGTCTTTCATGAATTTTTCATTTGAAACACGCCATCCGGCAGATACAGACCAGAAATTAGCCCACCGATGGTCTGCCGCAAACTTAGAAGAACCTTCATGGCGAATAGATGCCGCCAACATATATTTATCCTGATAAGCATAGTTCACACGAGCAAAAACAGAAAACAAACGTTCCGTGATGCTTTTATTGGAAGTCATTTTAGCTTTGCCATCACTCAAATAGGAACCTTTTTCCAAATCCCAGTACTTAACACCATCAACGGCAAAGTTTGCATTTTCCGCACTGAATTTCTCTCCATTCTTTTCAAAATAGGAATAACCGCCTACTGCATTCAGGTTATGACCACCTCTGAAATCTTTGATATATGTGGCAAACCCTTCGGAGGTAAGGTTTTCGGTCTTGTCAAATGAGAGTTTAGCCCAACCTTTACGGGAGTTATTCAATTCTTCCCGATGGTATCTTGAGCGATACTGATGTTGTTCCCATTGACGGTTTTCATATCCGAACATCTGTTGTACAGACAAGCCGGGAACTGCTTTCACATTCAGTTTTAACGTTACTTCCGGTTTAAACCATTTATCCACTCCATTATTATCACTCAGCTTAGAATCGGCAACCACATTATAGTCCAGTGATTCGTTTAACCAGACGTTATAACCGGTTTCACTATCCGGATTATACGGTGAACGTGTCGGATTATTTCGCAATGCCTGTTGGAAATTCGGATAGTGGTTTATACGATTTGCCTGACGATAATCTGTATTCGTACGAATTTCCAACCAATCGTCAAAAAGCTTGAAGTTCGCATTCACACGGCCTCCAAAGTCTTTACGGGAATCCATAATAGCGATACCATCATTTTTTTCATAAAAGAAAGAAGAATAAATCTGTGCTTTCTCCGTACCGGCCTCAAGGGCAATATGATGTTTGTGTGAGAAATTGTCATGATTAATCATTTCATCCCACCAATCGGTATCATTCCCATAATCGGTACCTATTTTATGTTCTACATATTCACGTCCGGAAAGCATTTTCAGCCTTCCGTAATCCTGTTTTTTAGATAACTCCGTACTATACGTCATCTTAACCTTGCCATTTGTATCGGAACCACTCTTTGTCGTAATCAAAATTACCCCTGAAGCCGCACGTGTACCATAAATGGCTCCTGCCGAACCGTCTTTCAAAACATCGATAGATTTAATATCATCCTGGTTTACCGAACGAATATCTCCACCAGGGAAACCATCGATTACAACCAATGGGGCTTTTCCTGCATTTATTGAGGTCATACCACGTAACTGGAAAATAGTTTCTCCATTGGCACTTCCCTTATTAATCATAACCAGTCCTCCGACTTTTCCTTGCAGAGCAGTAGAAATATCAGAACCACTTACTCCGGCCATTAAATCTTTGGAAGATATGGATGTTACAGCGCTGGTTACTTGTTTTTTGTCAAGTGAACCATAGCCGATTACCACAACTTCATCCAAAGCCTGGGAGTCTTCCACCAACTTAACATGAATAGCAGTATGGTTATTTACGGGAACTTCCTGTGTTGTATATCCGATATAAGAAATAACTAAAACGGCATTTTTAGGAACGTCCTGTAAAGTAACTTTACCATCCATATCGGTAATATTACCATTAGTAGTTCCTTTTACAATAACGTTTGCTCCAATCACCGTGCCCATATCATCGGAGACCGTAACCGTTATTGTATGTCCGGCCTGGTCTATCACTGCTTTTTCTGTCCGGTGAGCAGTTAACAATTGAGAATTATCATTTGCGGCATTCATTCCTGTAGTCAGGCTGAATAACAATCCGCAGGCTAACATAATCATTCGTGGCGTCATCTCATATCTTTTGATAAGGATGCCACAACATTTGTTTTGTTGTAAATCCATGTATTAGTTTGTAAAAGTTAAAGATTAATAGATTTAAGTCATTCCAGACCATTTGTCGCCTGTAAGGCTACAGGCTTAAAAGCTAAAGGTTAATTTCATTTTGATATCATAGGCCTTGTCTTTAAGTTATTAATATATACTGTTATTGATTTTCAATGGTATCATACAGACAATAAAATAAAAAATATTATATTTAAATACGTACTCTATTTATTATACTATATTTAGTTATTAAGAATGGCGTAAAATTAAGTAATATATTTGAACAAAAGTGTTAATGCGTAAAAAATAAATATATTTTCAAATCATCTGTCTATTCAGCATTTATAAAATCCATTTCTATGAAGAATTAAGGGATAAAGATTATTTATCGCGTTAATATTCCAAAACAAAAACTTTAATTGAATACATTTTTATGTAATTTATCACCACCTAATAGTATTCTTTGAATTGTCAATTCAATCATTTACCACCAACGCAAACTTCACTTTATAGACTACCTTATTCTATATACATTTTGAATTATAATACCAGCAAAAAACATATATAAATTTTCGCAAGATGATTATTTTACTTCATTTGTCCTTTTTGCAGAAATTCACGTCTCTCTAAAAATAAGTAAATTCACAAACTTTTCTATTCCATCGTTGTTCTTTTCTAAAAAGGCTACTTATATTTGCATCATGAAAAAAGTCCTGTCCATATTATTTTTACTTGTACTATTTTGTGTAGGTGAAAAAGTTACATCTAATATGGATAGACATGATATCTCTAATAATCAAGAAGTTTTAGCCATTGCAAATCAGTTTCCCGGCAAACAAAAGGATATCAAGACTTTTGAACTGAACAAAAGTTCCAATTCTTCTTTATTTATATCTGCCCGTACTGTACAAAGTATGGAAATAGGAGGACGGATGTTTAAAACCACGACCCGTCAATTTGAAGTATTTCTCCTGAAAGAACAAAATATCCTTCATAAAATTTCTGAAACGTTATCTATTACTTACACCTTAAAATGTTCTTCTCTTCGCATACGTGCCGGACATTGGGTCTACGTACTGCGAAAAATTATTATTTGATCGGTATATATTGTCGGTTGTTTAGTAGCTGATAGTAATTGAATCCCCTCTGTACGAGAGGGGAACTGGAAAAAGTATGTCCTTATACATGCGCAAACTGGTTATACTTTATTTCCCTTTCATGGAGAGGGGAGCAGTTGTCTACGGCTCTAAACCATACATATTATCTATTATTTTTCAACCATTTATACTATTATCAAATAATATCAATTTAAAAGAACATGAAAACAAATAATTCTGTAAAAAAGACCTCCAATGGCATATCTGCCGGTATCGTAATTTTAGCATGCTTCGTAATTGCCGTTTGCTTTTTTGAATTCGTACTAGGCAACCCATCCAACTTTATGGATAACAATCCTGCCAATCATCCCCTACCCGGTAATTACTTCGGTACGATATATAAAGGAGGATATATCGTTCCTGTTGTTATCACATTACTGCTTACAGTTGTTACTTTAAGTATCGAACGTTCCATTGCCATCAGCAGATCTAAAGGAAAAAAGAGCCTGCTCAATTTCGTACAAACTATTAAGAAAAACCTTGAAGACGGTAATCTGGAAGCTGCACATAAAGCATGCAACGAGCAAAAAGGTTCAGTAGCCAGTGTTGTTAATGCAGCCTTAGTCCGCTATGCCGACGTTGAAAACAACCCTAACCAAACGAAAGAACAAAAGATGGTGATTATCCAAAAAGAAATCGAAGAAAGTACCGCACTCGAGCTCCCGTCAATGGAACAGAACTTACCTGTTATCGCTACAATCTCCACCCTCGGAACATTATTCGGATTGTTGGGAACCGTATTAGGTATGATCCGTTCATTTGCAGCATTGGCCAATGCGGGAGCTCCTGACTCCGTTGCCCTTTCTACAGGTATCTCGGAAGCCCTTGTTAACACTGCCTTGGGTATCGCAACCGGTGCTTTGGCTATTATCTCATACAACTATTTCACAGGAAAAATAGACAATATTACCTATGCTATCGATGAAATAGGTTTCTCTATTGTACAGACTTTTGCAGCTAAACATTAAGAAATATGCCTAAACTGTCAGTAAAACGAAAAAGTACATTCATCGACATGACGGCGATGAGTGACGTGACTGTACTGTTGCTCACTTTCTTCATGCTGACGTCTACCTTTATACAGAAAGAACCGGTAGTTGTTTCGACACCTGCCTCTGTTTCCAAAATCAAAATACCGGAAACCAACATTCTGTCTATCCTGGTAGACCCGGACGGGAAAGTATTCATGAGCCTGGATAAACAGGAAGACAAGGCAAAAGTCTTACAAATACTGGGAAAAGATTACAACATCAATTTCACAGATAAAGAAATATACGACTTCAGCCTGCAACCTTCCTTCGGTGTTCCTATCCAGAATATGCAGGAGTTTCTGAATCTTTCTTCCGGCGAACAAGACCGTTTGCTGAAAGATTACGGTATCCCGACCGATAGCATCGACAACCAGTTTAAGCTCTGGGTACAACATGCACGCGAAATTAACAGGGATCTTGTAATAGCCATCAAAGCAGACCAGAATACTCCCTACCCGAAGATTAAGAACATTATGAATTCATTGCAGGACCTTCGTGAGAACCGGTATAATTTAATTACCACCCTCAAGAACATGCCTGACAACACTTAAAGCAAAAAGTCATGGCAGAAGTTAATACAGATAAAGGTAAAAAAGACGGAAAGAAAGGCAAACAGAAAAAGATGACCGTCCGCGTAGACTTTACGCCTATGGTGGACATGAATATGTTGCTGATTACTTTCTTTATGCTTTGTACCTCCTTGAGCAAACCCCAGACCATGGAGATAAGCATGCCGTCGAAAGACCATATCACAGAAGCCGAGCAGACCAAAGTGAAAGCCTCCAAAGCTATCACTCTCATTCTCGGTGAAGATAATAAAGTGTACTATTATTTTGGTGAACCGGATTACGAACATGTCGAGTCCCTAAAAGAGACAGACTTCTCTCCTACCGGATTACGTGATGTTTTACTCGAACGTAATTTTGATGTTGTCCAGCAAGTTAAAGAGCTTAAATTGAAAAAGCTGAACAATGAAATTTCCGAAGATGAGTTCAAAAAGCAGTCTGCTGAAATAAAAGGCTCAAAAGAGGCTCCCGTTGTCCTGATAAAAGCGACAGATGATGCTTCATACAAGAATCTTGTGGATGCACTGGATGAGATGCAGATATGTAATATCGGCAAATATGCAATCGTAGACATCACGGATGGCGACCAATTCCTGGTCGACAATTTGAAAAGCGGCGGAGAATTGTCCAAGCAAATTGCCGAACCTGGTAGCCAACCCAAAAAGAAATGATCAGTATCACTATAAAAAAGAACGGTTATGATTAAAAATATAAATCTGAATTCACCGGAGTGGTGCGATCTGATCTTTGTCGGTAAAAACAAGGAATACGGAGCCTATGTATTACGTAAAAATTCGAGCAAAAGGCATATACGCGCTTTGCTGATCGTAATAGCCGGTGCAAGTCTTATTATGGTACTACCTTATATTATTAATTCGGTAGTACCAAAAACAGAAAAGGAACAAGTATTGGAAGTTACAACACTTTCAAACCTGAAAATGGAAGTCCCGGAAGAGAACGTTGTCCGCAATATAGAGGCACCTCCTCCACCTGTCCTGAAAAGTACCATCAAGTTCACTCCGCCTGTTATTAAAGCAGACAAAGAAGTGAATGATAACGACGAAATCAAAACACAAGAAGAACTGACTACTTCGAAAATGTCCATTTCCGTTGCCGATGTAAAAGGTTCAGACAGTGACGATGCCGTAGATATTGCCGACCTGAAAGATAATAAAGAGGTTATACAGGAAGAAACAAAACCCTATACCGCAGTTGAACAGATGCCGGAATACCCCGGTGGAAATGTTGCTCTACTGAAATTCATCAGTGCTAACCTGAAATATCCGGTTATTGCTGCTGAAAACGGTATACAAGGAACTGTTGCCATCCGGTTCGTAGTAAGTGCGACCGGTGAAGTGACAGACGTAGAAATCCTGCGCTCATTAGATCCTTCATGCGACAGGGAGGCTGTACGTGTGATAAAATCTTTACCGAAATGGATGCCGGGGAAACAAAATGGCAGAGCGGTACCGGTATACTTTACTGTACCCGTCCGTTTCAGATTAGAATAAGATGGAAATGAAAGGTATAAATATAAAGCTTGTCTGGGGTATATCCATGATTGTGGTATACCTCGGCATGTCCTTCCTTCTGATTTTCACAAATTTATTTGAAGGGAACATGTCATTCACAACCAGAGTAATATGTGGAGTGTTATTTTTCTGTTATACCTTATTCAGAGGATACAGATTAATAAAATACGGTAAATAAAAACAAACACATGAGACAGTTTACTTTTATATATCTGTTTGCAGTTGTATTTCTGGCATCATGCAGCCAGAAAAAAACAGCCGGGGCAGAGGACACTCCAACCAGTGGAGTTATCGCCATTGCATCCGACGACTGCCTGGCTCCTATCATACAGGAGGAGATCAGTGTATTCGAAAGTATCTATAAAGAAGCTGGAATTGTACCTTATTTTAGCGGAGAAACAGAAACAATCAGCCGTTTGCTACATGACAGTACGCGGCTGGCTGTTACTACCCGCCAACTAAATAAGGAAGAAGTAGCATTCATGAATGCCAAGAAATTGTATCCGAAAGCAATTCAAATAGCGACCGATGCAATCGCTTTGATTGTAAATAAACAAAATGCAGACTCATTGATTGGTATTCCGGTCATAAAGGATATACTGACAGGAAAAATAAAAAACTGGAATGAAATTTCCGAAAAGAACAAATCCGGCAAAATAGAAGTAGTATTTGACAACCCCAACTCAAGTACCGTACGTTATGCCATCGACTCCATTTGCGGAGGCGAACAACTAAACGGAAGCCTTCAAGCAGCACAGAATAATTATGCGGTATTGGATTATGTGGCAAAGCGGCCGGGGGCATTAGGTATCATCGGTGCTAATTGGATAAGTAATCCGATAGATTCGACCGGCCTTAGTTTCAATGATAGCATAAGGGTTATGGCTGTAAGCAAGTACCGCAATGCTACCATTAAAAACAGCTTTAAGCCTTACCAGGCTTATATGGCATTAAAAGACTATCCGATGACAAGGCCTGTATATATCATTCTATCAGATCCAAGAACAGGGCTTGCCTCGGGATTTACCTCTTTTGTTACAAGTGACCGGGGACAACGGATCATCCTGAAGTCAGGTATATTGCCCGCAACACAAGTAATCCGTCTTGTAAATGTAAGAGATCAATTATAAATCATTTAAACTAAAAGTCATGATCAGAAATTTATTAATTATCATAGCCTGTTTATTTGCATTGCCGGCGTTTGCTGATAATAAAACAGCTATCGCTTTCTATAAAACAGGCGAATCAGACATCGCCAAACAATTATTTAAAAAACAGCTGAATAGTTCTGCTACGGAAAAGGCAGAAGCTCTCTATTATTTAGGTGAAATTGCTTTTAACGCCAGTAATACATCAAAAGCTCTCGACTATTACAAACAAGGATGGGATGCTTCTCCCCAATATGCATATAACCAGGTCGGACAAGGTAAAATATTACTGAAAACCGATACGAAAGCTGCTGAAAAAGCTTTCGGTACAGCTATCAAAATAAATAAAAAGGATGCTGCCGTCTATGTTGCCATTGCAGCTGCTTATGCCGCCAATAATATGCCCGATGACACAAAGGAATCTTTAGAAGACGCAAGGAAGTTCAATACAAACGAACCTGCAATATATTTATTTGAAGGCGACCAACTGCTCGCTCAGGATAAACCCGGAGATGCTGCTGGTAAATATGAACTGGCACTTCACTTCAATCCGGACTGTTTGGAAGCATATATCAAATATGCAGATGTTTATAAAGGAGTAAGCCCTGCCCTATCCATTGAAATGCTTCAAAAAGCATTAACAAGAGATCCGAATTATCTACCGGCCTATCGTAGCCTGGGTGATATTTATTCTTTACAAGGAATGTATGCCAAAGCGATCGATGCATACAAAAAATATATGAACGGAGGACTGTACACCACAGATAATTTAATTCACTACGCTTCCGCGCTTTTCTTCAATGGCCAATATGCCGAAGCAGCCCAAATTATAGAACAAGGTAAAGCCAAAGAACCCAATAATTTTTTATTGAAGCGTCTTAGCTTTTACAACAAATATGAAACAAAAGATTATCAGCATGGCGTAAAAGAAGCCATAGAATTTTTCAATACGCCTGATGCAAAAATCATCTGGCAGGATTATCTATATTACGGCAGATTGTTAGGAGAAACAGAACAGTACGACCAAGCACTGGAAGCCTTACAAAAAGCATTGGATTTATGCGAGCCGAATTCCCATCCGGAAATTTATAAAGATATAGCAGACGTGTCTACCGATAAAGGCGATTATGATAATGCGATCAAAGCATATTCCAAGTATATGGAAATCACCGGGACATCAGCAGAGGCTTCCGACTTCTATCAATTAGGTAAATATTATTATACGGCTGCTACAAAAGACAGCATTGTCGATACCGGATACCTCGGTAAAGCCGACAGCCTTTTCAATATTGTAAAAGAACGTGTGCCCAACAGTCATTTAGGAACATTATGGCAAGCACGCACTCAAGCATTAATGGACCCGGAAACCGAACAGGGACTTGCTAAACCTTATTACGAAGCATGTATCCGGATTCTTGAAAAAACTCCGGGAAAATATACAAAAGACCTAAGTGAATGTTATCGCTATTTAGGGTACTATTATTATCTGAAAGAAGATATGGATAACTCCAAATTGTACTGGAACAAAATCCTTGAAATAGACCCGGCCAACCAGACTGCTCTGGAGGCTTTGAAAAATATCAAGTAAGTTTCCATAACTTTTCCACCAATTAAAATGTTTAAAAGGAAAAAGCATAGAATGGAAACAAACTTATCAAAAGCATTACAATGGCGATATGCCGTTAAGAAATTTGATTCAAACAAAGCAATAGACCAGAAACTGGTCGATAAAATAATAGAAGCAGCATGGTTGGCTCCGACGTCATCGGGATTACAGCCCTTCCAGGTAATCGATATAACAAATCAAGCCCTGAAAGATAAAATAGTCTCCATTGCTTATAATCAGCACCAGGTTGCCGATTGTTCGCATTTATTGGTGTTTGCTGCATGGGATAACTATACTTCAGAACGAATCGACCATATTTATCATTATATTACTTCGGAAAGGGGACAAGAGGAAGACCGCTATAAACCTTATACGGACAGGTTAAAAAAGGTATATTTAAACCGGAATGCCGAATTAAATTTTGAACATGCTGCAAGACAAGCGTACATCGCATTTGCCTTTTCAATGGTTATGGCTGCCGAACTTAAAGTGGATTGTACTCCGATGGAAGGATTCGACAATGAAGCTCTGGATACACTTTTAAAGCTAAAAGAACAGGGATTACGTAGTGTCACTATGTTACCTTTAGGCTATCGGGATGCTACAAACGATTGGTTAGTGAATCTGAAAAAGGTACGTCATCCTATATCTGAATTTTTGATTGAGATTAAATAAGAAAACTGTAAATAAAAATAAAAGGGCAGCCTTCATATGAAAGCTGCCCTTTCTTCTCCAAAACCTCTTATTATTTCTTTAGTAAGAAATTATCAATTTGTTCTACAAACTGTTCCTTTGAAAGTGCTCCCTGTGCAATCTGGGGTTTTCCATCTTTCGGAACAAACAATATAGTCGGAATGCTTTGTATGCCAAAGGCAGCAGCCAACTCTTTTTCATTATCTACATTTATTTTGTAAATAACAATATCATCCTTATATTGACCGGCAAGTTCTTTCAATATAGGAGCAACTTTCTTACAAGGCCCGCACCAATCTGCATAAAAGTCAATAATACAAGGCTTATTTCCTTCATATATCCATTGTGTCGGATTCTTTTCATAATTGAAAACCTTAGTAAGAAAATCTGCTTTATTCAAAACTACTACTTCCCCTGCAGCTACAGCTGCTTCTTCAGTTTCATTTTTATCAGGTTTTGCAGACATCGAGCAGCTGAATAAAAATAGCACAGCTACCAGCATAAATAAATTTTTTAAACTTCTCATATAATTCTTCTTACAGTTTAATTATTAGCATTTACAAAGGTAACAATTAAAAAGCACCAAACGTTCCATATCAGCTGTTAAAAGAAAAATATTACATCAAAAAGAAAAAATATGGACACACATATTTGCACAATTAAAAATATTATCTACCTTTGCACTCGCAATTGAGTAATAAACTTGATTGGACAAAACATATTGGAGAGATGGCAGAGTGGTCGATTGCGGCGGTCTTGAAAACCGTTGAACCGAGAGGTTCCTGGGGTTCGAATCCCTGTCTCTCCGCAACAAACGCTGAAAATCAGCAAATTGTAAAACAAACACCCAGTTTTACACCCAAGAATGTAAAGTCGGGTGTTTTTGTTTTATTTAAGATAATACAACCACTACATAATAAAAGAGTAGCGATATTAAAAGAATCCGATGAGAAAAGACTAATATTTATCTATCCATTCAGTTTGATTTTTCAGGACTTTACATCGTCCTGAAAGTATTTGTTATTG
>MJGMD1__coassemble_1866_pt1 | contig 53844 bp, 42 predicted proteins | sample MJGMD1__metabat2_low_PE_010 | metagenome-assembled genome bin MJGMD1 | reverse complement strand
ACAGGTGACAGGTGACAGGTGACAGGTGACAGGTGACAGGTGACAGGTGACAGGTATTAACAAAATAAGCGAAAGGGACAAGTTTTTCAATAAAAATTTATCCCTTTTTACATTATCCTAATCCCGCTTGCCGCTAACTGTCAACTGTCACTTGTCAACTGTCACCTGTCAACTATCACCTGTCAATTACTTCTCGTCAATTATTCCACCGCTTCATAGTCAAATATTCCTAAATTATGACTACCTTTACACGTTATTTGAATGTTGAAAAATGAGATTTGACGAATTGGATTTGGAAGAGGCTATATTGGATGGCCTCGACGCTATGAATTTTTTAGAAACAACCCCTGTGCAGGAACTGACTATTCCGGTAATATTGGAAGGTAAAGATATTATAGCATGCGCACAGACTGGAACAGGAAAAACAGCAGCTTATGTTCTGCCTGTCATTAACGAACTTAGCAAAGGGGAACATCCGGCTAATGTGATTAACGCCATTATCATGGCTCCTACACGTGAATTGGCACAACAAATAGACCAACAAATAGAAGGATTCACTTATTTTATTCCGGTTTCGGCAGTTGCGGTCTACGGAGGTACCGATGGTATCGCCTGGGAACAACAGAAGCGTGGTATGGAAATGGGAGCCGATATAGTAATTGCAACTCCGGGACGCCTGTTATCACATATCAAAATGGGTACGGTAGACCTATCGCAAGTCTCATTCTTTATTCTCGACGAAGCAGACCGCATGCTCGATATGGGATTCTATGATGACATTATGAAGGTGCATAAGCTTTTGCCTCCTACCTGCCAGATCATCATGTTCTCGGCCACCATGCCTCCCAAGATACGGACACTGGCAAAAACAATCCTGAAAAATCCCGAAGAAATAAAGATAGCCATTTCACGTCCTCCCGAATCCATTATGCAAACGGCTTATATTTGTCACGATACACAAAAAATCCAGATACTTCAGGATTTGTTTAATCAGAGCCGCCCGCAACGTGTTATCATCTTCTCTTCCTCCAAAATGAAAGTAAAGGAACTGACAAGCACACTAAGCCGCATGAAGTTTAATGTAGCCCAAATGCATTCAGACCTCGAACAAGCGACCCGCGAAGAGGTAATGAAGGATTTCAAGAATGGACGTATCGATATTCTGGTAGCAACAGACGTAGTGGCACGCGGTATCGACATCAACGATATTAAGCTGGTTGTAAACTTCGATATTCCCCACGATCCGGAAGACTATGTACACCGCATCGGACGTACGGCACGAGGAACCAATGGCGAAGGACTTGCCATCACATTTGTAGCAACAGACGAACAGGCAAAATTCAAACAAATAGAAAAATTCCTGAATAAAGAAGTCTATAAAATCCCGATAGATCCCAAATTCGGTGAAGCTCCAGCTTATGAACCTGAGAAATATGGGAACATGAAAAAAGGCCGAGGCGGCCGACCACGTAAACAGGAAAATAGCAAGAACAATAAAAGTAAATCTCCCCGTCAGAAATCAAATAAAAGCTGAAACACACAGCCCCTCCTTAAACAGAGGCATCATAAAAAAGGCATCCTGTAAAGATGCCTTTTCTTATATCTCTATATATGTAGTTCTTAAACCATCAACCATTCATTGAAGCCAGAAATTCCATATTATCGAATGTCTGTTCCATACGTTTCTTTACAAACTCCATTGCTTCGATTGAATTCATATCCGAAAGATACTTACGGAGTATCCACATGCGGTTCAATGTGCTGTCATCCTGCAACAAATCATCACGACGTGTGCTGGAAGCCATAATATCGACAGCCGGATAAATACGCTTGTTGGATAACTTACGGTCAAGCTGCAACTCCATATTACCAGTTCCTTTAAACTCTTCAAAGATTACATCATCCATCTTCGAACCCGTTTCCGTCAACGCTGTGGCAAGGATTGTAAGACTACCACCGTTTTCAATATTACGGGCAGCACCAAAGAAACGTTTTGGCTTCTGCAATGCATTTGCATCCACACCACCGGAAAGAACCTTACCGGAAGCCGGTTGTACAGTATTATAAGCACGTGCCAGACGGGTGATAGAGTCGAGAAGAATTACCACATCATGGCCACACTCAACCATACGTTTTGCTTTATTCAATACGATTTCCGCAATCTTCACGTGACGTTCTGCCGGCTCGTCAAAAGTAGAAGCAATAACTTCAGCATCTACACTGCGGGCCATATCCGTTACCTCTTCAGGACGTTCGTCTATCAACAGGATAATCATATAGACTTCCGGATGATTTGCTGCAATTGCATTTGCAATATCTTTCAGCAACATCGTTTTACCGGTCTTTGGCTGTGCAACAATCAGACCACGTTGTCCTTTACCTATCGGAGAGAAAAGGTCTACCACACGTACAGCGATATTATCATATACCTTAGGAGCTTTACGAGCTGTAAGCATAAACTTTTCATCCGGGAAAAGCGGTGTCAAATGGTCGAAAGGAACACGGTCGCGAACTTCTTCCGGAGTGCGTCCGTTAATCAAATCCACCTTTACCAACGGAAAATACTTTTCACCTTCTTTCGGAGGACGGATAGCCCCCTCTACCACATCACCGGTTTTTAAACCGAACAGCTTAATCTGGGATTGGGATACATAAATATCATCAGGAGATGTCAGATAATTATAATCGGAAGAGCGAAGGAAACCATAACCGTCCGGCATCATTTCAAGGACACCTACGCCTGTAAGGATACCATCGAACTCATACTGTTTTTCCTGCTGTTGCTGGTTGTTAGCCTGATTATTGCGGGGATTATTATGAGCATTCTGACGATTATTCTGGCGATTGGCCGGCTGTGGATTATTATTGTTGTTATTGTTCGTATTCGTATTGTTGTTCGTACTTGGTTCACTTTGCGCCGCTTTCGGTTCAGGACGGTTTGGCGTTGAAGACAAGGGGAACAACTGGTCGAGCACCGATTTAGTATCCGGATGACGGAACACCACACGTTTCGGTTCGTTCGGTGTTGCAGCCGTTGTTGCTGTTGATTCCGGTAAAGCAGGTTCCGATGCTGCTTCTGTAACCTCCGGAGCTTCCGGGAGTGCCGCTTCATTCTCTACCACAACAGGAGGAAGCAAAGCTTTTTCGGCTTTCTTTATTACCTTTTTTACCATGGGTTTCGATACCGGTTCAGCAACTGCCTCAGGTGTTTTTACTTCTGCCGGAACTTCTACCGCCGGAACTTCTTTCGCATCAGATAAAGGAGCGTTTGCCGAAACCGGAGTCTTTTGGTTTGCCACTGTTACTTCCGGTTCTTTTGCCGGAGCTGCCTCTCCTACTTTATCTTTCTTTTCTATACGAGTCCGTTTCTTACGTTCAGGACGTTCTTTATTGCCAGCAGGCGTCGCTTCTGTGGTTTCGGCTGGTTTTGCAACAGTGGTCGTTTCTTTAGCTACTTCCGCTGGCTTTGCTGCTTTAGCAGTTGCAGATTTTGCCGTCTTTTTACCTTTGGCTGGTCTTTCTGCTCTTTTAGCTTCTAACTCCTTAACCTTTTCTGCGTGAGTCTCTGCATAAGAGATTGCCTGTTCATCAAGAATTCGGTAGATTAGTTCATCTTTTCTCAAAGCGCTTACTTTGGTTATTCCCAACTCTCCTGCAATAGTTTGCAACTCAGGAAGGAGTTTTTCATTTAGTTCTAGAATGTTATATTTTTGCATAATGTGAAGAAAAAAATAAAACAGCACATACAACATATCCCTACATGGGGCATATGCACAATGCGTTCATTGTATCTTTATAAATTTGAATTTAATAATTAATCATGTGAAAACCGGATTGTTCTGCTAACTGAAACATTAGTAACACATCTGCGGAGTGAAATCTTTGCAAATGTAATAATATTTTACTAATACAGAGTCTTTGTTGAGAAAAAATTCACGATTAATGCGCATTTTGTCGCCGAACCTATAGAATACCGGTTGTCCGGACGTTCTCCAACAATCCAGATAATATCGTTGCCACTACAAAGTAACCACACGCGTTCTTTTTCAAAGCGGCTAAATTTACGATCCGAAAAATAATCACTCAGCTTCTTACGTCCCTTCATTCCAAACGGAATAAACCAGTCACCATCTTTCCAGGTACGTAAGGTAAGCGGGAAAGCCAGTTTATCATAATCAAAATAAGCGATGTTTTTATCCTTCCGGATGTGAAAGTTCTCTGATATAACAACTCTGTTGAAAGATAGTTCAACCGGCCCTACCCATTTCTCCTCATTTCCTGATAAAACATAGGTCTGTTCCGGTTTGGTTTCTATGGATGATAGCAACAGATAATCACGGTCTTTCACCAAACGGTGCGTAGGAGAAAAGAACAGTTTCCCCGGCTCACCCTCCAAAGATGCATAAATATCCTCCGACACGGTACGGGAAAAATTATACGCTTTCAATAGTTCATACAAAATAGCATCAGGAGAAGGATAATGCATTAAAGCAGGGATGGAAATACGATTACCTTCATCCAGCACTTCAGCTTTCGCCTGTTCCACTACGTGCATATAAACAGCCTCGGCTGCCGACAAGTGGTCTGCCGTACGCGCAATAACCGTACGTACGGATGGATTAATTTCTTCCAACAGGGGGAGTATACGCAAACGGATAAAATTGCGCGTATAAGCATCAGAAAGGTTTGTACTGTCCGTCACATAAGAGATATTCCCAGCATCCAGCCAGGCCGTTATTTCCTTACGGGTTACGCAAAGTAAAGGACGAACCACATAACCGTTTTTAGGACGGATACCACTCATTCCCCGAATACCTGTACCCCTTACCAGATTCATCAGTACGGTTTCCACACTATCGTCGCGATGGTGTGCTACGGCAATTGCCTGGGCGCCGGTTTCCGAACGTTTCTCCTCAAACCAATTATAGCGTAATTCACGCGCCGCCATTTCAATTGACAAATGATTGGCAGCAGCATATTGCTCCGTATCAAAATCTGTTTTCAGGAAAGGGACTTGCAAGGTCTTAGCATACTCTTCGGCAAAACGTTCATCCCGCATGGATTCTTCTCCACGCAGGTGGAAATTACAATGTGCCGCAATACAGGAATAGCCCAACTTAACCAAAAGGGTAAGTAGGGCTATCGAATCTGCTCCGCCACTCAAGCCAACCAATACCGGACAGCTTTCTTCGAGTAGCTGATATTTTTCTATGTATGCACGGACAGTGTCGCGCATCGTTTTATTCGTCTACACCTGCCAATTCAGGGTCAATCATGATACGACCGCAGTATTCGCATACGATTACTTTCTTACGCATCTTGATATCCATCTGTTTCTGGGGCGGAATCTTATTAAAGCAACCACCGCAAGCATCACGCTGGATGTATACAACAGCCAAACCGTTGCGTGCACCCTTACGGATACGTTTGAATGCAGTCAGCAAACGCGGTTCGATATTTGCTTCCAGCTTTTTAGCCTTTTCGCGCAATTTCTCTTCATCCTGCTTGGTTTCAGAAATAATCTGTTCCAATTCGCTCTTTTTCTGGACAAGGTCAGCTTTACGACCTTCCAGACGTTCGTTCAATTCTGCAATTTCAACCTTCTTATGGCCTATTGCTTCACCGAACTCACGGATTTTCTTTTCAGAGAATTCGATTTCAAGTCCCTGGAATTCTATTTCCTTCGACAAGTTATCAAATTCACGGTTATTACGGACGTTATCTAATTGTGTTTTATATTTCTCAATCAGTCCGGTTGATTCCGTAATCTTATGTTTCTGTTCTACAACAGCGTTTTCAAAGTCTTTGATCTCCGCCAAATAGTTCTGAAGACGTGTTTCCAGACCAGCGATTTCATCCTCAAGGTCCTGCACCTCCAAAGGAAGCTCTCCGCGAAGGGTTTTGATCTTATCAATTTCAGTCATCATAGTCTGAAGTTGATACAGCGTAGAAAGCTTTTCTTCAACTGTAATTTCTTTTTCAGCTGATTGTTTCTCTGTAGCCATTCTATAAATATTTTACTGGGTTTGAATTAACATTCGAAAAATGTAGGGCAAAGGTAGGGAATTTTTTCGATATTATGTTATAAAAGATATCTTTTGTACAGACTTCGCTTTCATAATGACCGATAACCGCCAATAGAATACGGTCTTCCACATCATAAAAGTCATTATATTTTGCTTCGCCGGTGATAAAAATATCCGCCCCATAATTAATTGCATCCTTAATCAGGAAAGCACCGCTACCGCCGCAGATAGCTACTTCCCGTATTTCCTTTCCGGTAAGCGGAGAATGTTTCACACAGCCCACCTGGAAAAGTTCCTTGATTCGTTGCAGGAAACTCAGTTCATCTTCACTTTCCGGCAACTCTCCCACAATACCTGAGCCAGCCTGGTTCCAAGAATTATCGAGCGCATAAAAGTCGAAAGCCGGTTCTTCGTACGGATGAACGGAAAGCAGGGCACGGGTAATTGTTGCCTTTTTGAAAGCTGGCAGGATGGTTTCGATACGGACTTCATGCTCAAAATGCAGCTCGCCTATTTCCCCGCAAAACGGATGGCAATCTTCACCGGCACGGAAAGTCCCCTCTCCTTTCAGGTTATAACTGCACGAATCATAATCGCCTATACTTCCAGCTCCTGCATTAAATAAGGTATTACGTACCAATTCCGCATAGGCTTCCGGTACAAATGTCACCAGTTTCAACAAGGCTCCTTTCTGTGGACTCAGGATACGGACATTCTGCAAGCCTATCAGCTCTGCCAACCGGTAGTTTACCCCTCCCACTGCATTATCCAGATTGGTATGGGCTGAATAAATTACCAAATCGTATTTGCATGCTTTCATCATGCAACGTTCGATATAGGTAGAACCGGTCAACGACTTAAAAGCTTTAAAGGCTAAAGGATGATGGGAAATGATGAGATTGCACTCTTTTTCGATGGCTTCATCAATGACTTCCTCAGTCACATCCAAACAAAGCATTGCTCCGGTTGCATACTGGTTTACATCACCTACCTGCACACCGGCATTGTCGAAACTTTCCTGCAAAGGCAGGGGAGCGTGTTGCTCTATCTCTTTCAGAATATCCTTAATCCGTACCATAATTCAGTTGACAGTTGACATGTGACAATTGAGAGTTAACAGATAGCAAGTGACAGTTAACAGTTATTTCGGCTTTCAGCCGATGTATTATTGAACGCGAAGCCCAACCGTCAACTGTCACTTGTCAACTGTCAATTATTCTTTTACTTCTACTTTCAGGCAAAGTTCTTCAAGCTGGGAGTCGTCGATTTGTCCCGGAGCATCCAGCATGACATCGCGTCCTGAGTTGTTCTTCGGGAATGCGATACAGTCGCGGATTGAATCCAGACCGGCAAACAAAGATACCCAACGGTCCAAACCGTAAGCAAGACCACCATGAGGAGGCGCACCGTATTTGAAGGCATTCATCAGGAAGCCAAAACGTTCCTGAGCCTTTTCTTCGGTAAAGCCCAACAGTCTGAACATCTTATCCTGCAACTGGCTGTCGTGGATACGGATTGAACCTCCCCCCACTTCAACACCATTGATAACCATATCGTAAGCATTTGCACGAACAGCACCCGTATCAGAGTCCAACAAAGGAATATCTTCCGGTTTCGGAGAGGTAAACGGATGGTGCATTGCATAGAAACGCTGGTCTTCTTCGCTCCACTCAAACAGCGGGAAGTCTACCACCCAAAGACATGCAAACTTATTCTTATCGCGTAATCCTAACTGGCTTGCTACTTCAAGACGCAATTCGCAAAGCTGTTTGCGGGTCTTCATAGCATCATCGCCGGAAAGAATCAGAATCAGGTCGCCCGGTTTTGCACCGAAAGCCTCTTTCATCTGCTGCAACGTTTCCTGTGTATAGAATTTATCTACGCTCGATTTTACGCTTCCGTCTGCTTCCACACGCGCATAAACCATGCCTTTTGCACCAATCTGCGGACGTTTTACAAACTCGGTCAGTGCATCCAGTTGCTTGCGGGTATAGGTTGCCGCACCTTCTGCACAGATACCGCCTACGTAAGCAGCATTATCGAATACGGAGAAACCATGACCTTGCATGATATCCATCAATTCGACAAACTTCATATCGAAACGCAGGTCCGGTTTGTCGCTACCGTAATATTTCATCGCATCGTGCCAAGTCATGCGTTGGAACGGTTCTTTTATTTCAATTCCGCGGATTGTCTTGAACAAATGCTTTGCCATTCCTTCAAAAATAGTCAGCACGTCTTCCTGTTCCACGAAGCTCATTTCACAGTCTATCTGTGTAAATTCCGGCTGGCGGTCTGCACGGAGGTCTTCATCGCGGAAGCATTTCACAATCTGGAAGTAACGGTCGAAACCGGACACCATCAACAGTTGCTTCAATGTCTGAGGAGACTGGGGAAGTGCATAGAACTGTCCCGGATTCATACGCGAAGGAACCACAAAGTCGCGTGCTCCTTCCGGAGTTGAATTTACAAGCACCGGAGTCTCCACTTCAAGGAAGCCTTGTTTATCCAGATAGTTACGTACTTCGAAAGCCATCTTATGGCGAAGTTCCAAGTTCTTGCGCACAGCGTTACGGCGCAAGTCCAGGTAACGGTATTTCATACGAAGGTCATCGCCTCCGTCTGTATCATCTTCAATAGTGAAAGGAGGGGTTACTGCCGAATTTAGGACGTTCAGTTCCGAAGCGATGACTTCAATATCCCCGGTCGGAAGATTTGCATTCTTATTGGAACGTTCGCGGACGGTTCCTGTTACCTGAATTACATATTCGCGTCCCAGTTTGTTTGCTTTTTCACAAAGCGCAGCATCTACCTCCTGGTTAAATACCAACTGAGTTATACCATAACGGTCGCGGATATCCACAAAAGTCATACCACCCATCTTACGGGTTTTCTGTACCCATCCGGCAAGCGTAATTACCAAGCCTTCGTCGGCAAGGCGCAAGTCGCCACAAGTTCTCGTTCTATACATGTTTTATATGGATTAAACTATTATTTCAAAAACTATGGCTGCAAAGATAATAATAATAAAAATGATGTTATTGCTAAATATGGGGAAAACAGAAAGTAAAAATAGGGCAACAGGCTTTACTCGAAGGAGAATACATTATGATAGTTTTTCATACCAGTAAGTGACATTATTTCAAAATTAAGCGCATAACGCTAACAAGTACTATTCCCAAAAACTGTATTTCAGTAGTATCCGAGCCGTTTTTACAGACAAATACGTTCTTTTTTCATTCACTATGGAGGTATTTACAATTACTTCCGGAGTAATTTAAATTAGTACCGGTACTAATTTACAGTTATATTTGACCTCAAAACATACATATTTTGCATTCAAAACATATATGTTTCGATTTTAAAGCATATATGTTTTGATTTTTAGATGTTCTTAGGCAGGTTTAACATCCTGGATGGTCATGAAAAGCGATCGGTTTGAAAATGACAAATTGGTTCCAATCCAGTAAAAGGGATGACTAAAAAAGAAGGTAGACTGGATTAACAGTAAAACCAACAGGCTACCTGTAAGCAATACCTCATTTCTGCCTGCAAAGTGACAAAGCCCAACTCTGCGAGAACCGGATATTTAAGGTGGGGCTTGTACTTCCATACATACAGGAAAGGCAGGATAAGGGTAATTTGTCAAAATGATATTTGTGTCAATATGCTACTACCAGCACAGGATTATCTTCCAAACCCAATCTATCTAAAACTTTCTTTATCTCTGGTGACGGATTTTTGATATTTTCGCATGCTTCAATAAACTTCTCCGCATCAATAAGCATTGCCATTTTACCATCTTTCGATATATATTGGGGCCAGAATGCAGGTCCGCCATCGAGATCATTTAATAGACCTTGGTTTCCGGGAGAGGGCAGATTTAACAATATCATACTCCCTGTTTCCTTATTATAAATCCCATAAACAACTGTATTTACTAAAGTCCGCTTTTCACCTTTACTATTATAATTTGTTTCTTCAAACGGTTCCGGAGCATATTGACCAAACCAAAACCTAAAAAATGAATATTGATTTGATTCTAAATAACCTATTACAGGTATCTTTTTACCATTAAATTCATCTTCCAGTTCTTTCTCATCCTTAAATGAACTTTTATATTTTCCTAAATTCACCACATAAACGGGCTCTCTATTTCCGATTCCATCTATTGCATAAATTGTATCAGATCGTCTTCTGTACGAATGGAGAGTATTCCCTACATGAGAAATATCTGCTATTTCCATAAAACTGAAACCGGAGTTCTCTGTTTTTATTATTGGTTGATATTCCTTAAATATTTGTTTTACGACTCCTGAGTCTGTTGCTATACAAGATTCATATTCAGGAGTCTTCCAAGATATAAAACTATAAAAGAACAGATTATTGGACAGATATGCCACGCTATAGGCTGTATAATCTTCTACCTCCGGAAATTTTATATCACGTATGAATTTTCCATCTATAGAATACTCTAAACCTCTTTTTACAGAAGAGATTAGAATACGTTTTCCATCCTGAGAAATATCCATTCCTCTAATAGTCAAAAATTCTTCCGGGCCTTCACCCAGCCTCCCTATTCTACCTAAGAAAGAACCATCTTTTTCTGCAAAAGATAAACAATCATTATTATTACTATCAATAAACAACCGTCCATTTTCAAGCAAAATTCCTTCACTAAGTTGAACTAACGAAGAATCAGTAGTCTCCAATGGGATATATACTATCTTTTGAGCATAATCACTCAGTCTTTGGACTGAATAATTCTTTTCGTCAATTGACTTTTCCACATTTATTACCGGGCAATCTCCTACTTGCTTGTGTGCTTCCGAACAGGAGAGTAAGCTTAAGAACAAAAAAATAAAAGAATAAGACTTTAAAAGTAGTAATTTCATTATATATCAGGTTTAAAGCGAGAATAAATTTAAATTCTAAGGCCAATATACATGTTTTCCTTATAAAAGCGATAAAAAGTTATTGATTATTTATTGCCACAAACCGGAAAACTTAACAAAAAGAAATTAATAACTAAAAAAAGGTATGAGAACAATACGTGTTCCCATACCTCTTCTATAAATATGATTCTTCAATATTACTCTTTTTCTTTTTCAGAAAAAAAAGTTTAACTCAATGTGTATCCTGCAATACGAAGTGTAGAGTCCCTGCATTTACCAAATCATGTTGCGAGATAGTGTATCCTTTCAGCTTCTTATCTCCGGCCGTAACTTCCTTGATATACATATCAGCAGGCGTTTTATGCTCGGATTCTATGACCAACTCTCCTTTCGGATAGAATTTCTTATCCAATTGGATAGTTACTTTATTAAAGGTCGGCGAAGTCAGGACATAATCCAAATCACCCGGACAGGCTGGATAAAAGCCCATCATAGAGAAGATGGCCCAGGTAGACATTGTTCCCGTATCATCATTACCCGGAAGACCGTTCGGCGCATTATGATAATATTTCTCTAGCAGTTCGCGGACTGTCTTCTGAGTACGCCAAGCCTCTCCTTTGAAATAACTGAACAAATACGGATAAGCAATATCCGGTTCGTTTGCCATATCGTAGTAACCTTTATCGAAAACCATTTGCAGTTTGTCCACAAATTTCTTTTGTCCGCCCATTAACTTGGCCAATCCTTTAATATCATGCGGAACATAGAATGTATAATTCCAGGCATTCCCTTCATGGAAGCCAGGGCTCGGTTCAAAGTTTTCTCCCTGTTTCGGGTCGAAAGGAGAATAGAATGTTCCATCCGGCAAGATTGGACGGAGCGTACCATATTCCTTGCTATAATAATGTTTGTAGCCCATTGCACGTTCACGGAATAATTTAGCGTCTTCCTTTTTTCCTAACGCATCGGCCAGCAACGACAGGTTCCAGTCGGCAATATAGTATTCGAGGGCATGCGATACGGAATTATCATACTGTTCGCGAAGAGGAACATAACCAAGACTCATATAATCGTTATTATCCGGACGCAGCAGATTAAATTCACCCGGAGTAGTTGCCCCTTTGCGCATTCCCTCATAAGCAGTCTCGATATCATAATCACGCAAGCCACGCAGATAAGCATCCACGATATAAGGAATAGAAGGATCGCCTTCCATTGTCAAGGTTTCGCGTCCGTAAAGCTCCCACTTAGGTAGCCAACCGCTTTCTTTGTACATATCAATCATTGTACGGATAATATCCAGTTGCTTTTCCGGATACAAGAGAGTCATTAAGGTACTTACATTGCGATAGGTATCCCATAAAGAAAATACGGTATACCGGTTGCCGGTAGTATGACCTACTTTCAGGCTTTCCATCATCGGGTATTCGCCGTTTACATCCTGTATGATATTCGGATGGATAAGCAGGTGGTACATGGCGGTATAGAAAATAATCTTATCCGTCTGTGAGCCGCCTTCCACTTTCACACGGGAAAGATCTTTATTCCACATCGTAGATGCTGCCGTACGAACCTTATCAAAATTGAAATCCGGCTGTTCAGTATTCATATTCAGGCGGGCATTTTCTATGCTGACAAAAGATACGCCCATCTTTACCTCTATTGTTTCATTCTCTTCCGTATCGTAGGTAAACCATACACCAATGTCATCACCACTCATTTCACGGTCATATTTGGTATAAAGTTTATATTTTCCGGAATAAGCATCCCATTGGGCTTCCACACCTTTCATTTCGCGTTGTTTCTTCCAGTAACCGACTTGCTTCGGAGCCTTGCTTACCTTCATTACAAAATAAATAGGGAATACCGCCTGCGGGTTATAGCAGAAGGTTCCCAACAACTTGCTTCCTTCGATTTCGGTATCACTTACCCGACGAACGGTCGCACCTGTTTCATTAGTCAATCCTTCTCCTAAATTAAGCAGGATATTTCCCTGTCCCTTTGGAAAGGTGAAACGGGTAAGCCCGGTACGCATACTGGCGGTCGCTTCTGTCTTGATACCGTATTTGGTCAGGATATTGCTGTAGTAACCGGGTTGGGCTACTTCATTCTTATATTCACTGCCATACTCCCGGTAATCGACATTCACATCTCCAGTAGTAGGCATCAATAAAAGACTTCCCAAATCAGGACAACCGACTCCACTCAGGTTTACATGGGAAAAGCCTGTAAAATAGTTGTTATCCGCCGAATAAGGGGTCGACCACCACTGGCTGTCTTTATCAAATTTATTGCTTTTGGAACCCATTACATTAAAAGGCGTGACACTCATCATTCCCTGGGGACAAATAGCCCCGGGATTGGTCGTACCATAATTGCTGGTTCCGATAAATGGATTTACATAGTCTACCGGCTGCTGTGCGGATGCCGTAAATATACCACAGCAAAGCAGAAAGGCCATTAACTGTTTCTTCATTTGTCGTCTATTTTAGTTATTTAGATATTATTCAAGAAATCATAGACAGATATCCGGAAACAGTTGGCAATTAGGTTTCGTACTCAATCAATGAATCGGCAGAAATCTAAATAACTGTCAACTGTCACTTGTCAACTGTCAACTTAATCCTACCATATTACAATCTCATCCGCAAAAATAAATCCTTTATTAGCACGAGGTGCTTTTATGCGGATATAACGGGCTTTCCAGTTGCCGTCGAAACGGTATTCCTGAAACAATAAGTTAGGATCATCCGCTGGTATTGTTGTTGGAACAATTCCGCAAGATGTAAAGTTCTCTCCATCCTCTGATACCAACATCTCTACATCTTTAGGTTGGAATACTCCCGGTCCTATCAATTGCATAAAGCGGATAGATACATTATGAATGTCTGTCACTTCTTCCATATCCACAACACAATCCAGGTTATCCAGATATCCCTGCCAGCGGCCATCCAGATAAGTAAGACCTCCACGATAGCCATCCAGCAAAGCATTCATACCACCTGCCATATAACCGTCATACAGCTTACTATTATAATGTATAGGCTTATTTATTCCCCGGTGATAATCCACTTTCTTTTCCGTAGGAGTTCCCTGCAACTGTCCATCTTTGAAAATAGCAGCGACGATATGGGCAGAATCCTTTACTATAATTGGAGTTTTATAAATAGAAGAAGTGGCGGTAGGAACCGAACCGTCTGTCGTATAATGTATTTCTGCAGGATATTTTTCCGCATCCAGAAGCACCTCGATCTGTTTCTTTACGGTATCTACCGACATGGTTACTTCCAGTTCGTCCGAAAGGGTAAACGGATGAAGTCCCATCTTTTCTAATTGAGGGATGTGGGCATTTACACGTGGCTTGAAATCTTCCCAGGAGCGTAACTCTTGGGGTGTCCAGGCTATCTCGGCAAGAGCAAGGGCACGGGGGAACATCATATATTCAAGATGTTCAGGAGTTGTAATATACTCGGTCCAAGTATTAGCCTGTACCCCTACAATATGTTTACTTTCTTCTGCTGTCAACGAATCTACCGGAACAGGATTATAGCTATAGACTTTCTTTATAGGAGTATAACCGCCGATTGCGTAAGGCTGCGTTTTAGGATCAGCCTGATAGAAGTCAAAATAGAGGTAATTGCCGGGAGTCATCACCACATCATGTCCCATTCGTGCCGATTTGATACCACCGCTTTCACCACGCCAGGACATGACGGTAGCATCCGGAGCTAAACCTCCTTCCAGTATCTCGTCCCAGCCAATCAATTTACGGCCTTTGGAATTCAGGTATTCTTCCGCGCGATGTATCATATAGCTTTGAAGCTCATCCACATGTTGCATGCCATTCTTTTTCATCAAAGCCTGACATTTGGGACAAGTCTTCCAAGCAGTTTTGCCAGCTTCATCGCCTCCGACATGGATATATTCGGACGGGAATAATTCGATTATCTCTCCCAGCACATCTTCCATAAAGGTAAATGACTTCTCATTACCGATACAGAAATCTCCATTCTTATAAGGTTTGCCGGAACAACTCAATTCCGGATAAGCGAATAAGACCTCTTCCGAATGTCCGGGAAATTCGATTTCCGGCAATATATTAATATGACGCTCGGCGGCATAGGCGACCAACTCGCGAATATCCTCTTTTGTATAATAGCCACCATAAGCACCGGGAGTTCCTTCCGGTAAATATTTTCTGTCGCCTCCATTCCACCATTTACGCCAATCGGATTCCGTACGGAAAGCGGTTTCGGATGTCAGTTTCGGATATTTATCCATCTGGATACGCCAACCTCCTGCATCTGTCAGGTGCATATGTAATGTATTCAATTTATAATAAGCCATCACATCCAGCAATTTCTTTACCTCTTCTTTGGGAAAGAAATGGCGGGAAACATCCAAATGCAAACCACGGTATTTAAAACGGGGTTCGTCTTTAATTGTACCATAAGGCAATCCTTGTGGGGTAAGTAACTGGCGGAGCGTTTGTTTACCATAAAATAATCCGGCTTCCGAACCTGCCCGGAGACTAATACCATCTTTAGATATGGATAGCTCATACTTTTCAGGATTGTCCTCTGCTAATGATGTATTTACCTGATAAGTAATCGACCCGGATTGTCCCTGTGGTATTTGCAGACTATCATCTACCTGCAAATATCCCCCTGTAAGCTCCATATAAGCGGGTTTAGGGATTAATGTGTTTGTCACAGTCTGTTTAGGAGAACAGGAAACCAAAAGCAACGAACATGCCAAAGCACCTCCTATCGCCTTCTTCTTAAATCGTTTTGGCAACAACATAAATATACGGTTTAATGTGTTTAATTCTTAGCGGGATAAATATACAAAGAAAAATCAGAAGCCTGCTTTTTATGATAGGATTAATTGCATAAGTAAAATCCGGAATAAAAAAGAAGAGGGTATTTCTTAATCGAAATACCCTCTCTTTATGAAAAGAAAGCCGCACTGTAGATATGAACAAACTCCGTATGACAGGATTTGAGTGCTTTGCCACCTTTGTAATCCGCCGTGCTAAGCATACCCCGAAGGGCGCGGCCCGCCATTAGCGACAAGAGCTATGTCTCGGAATTAAAAAAACTGATGAGTTTCCCAATCGAACATGTGCGGCTAACTCATTTTTTTCTATTACAAAGATATGTATTCCATTTGATATATACAAGAAATCGCACAAAAAAAGAGCCCCGTTATGGGGCTCTTTTTTACTATTGACTGAGTATCAACTTACTTTACTTTTGCAACGATTGCTTTGAAAGCTTCCGGATGGTTTACTGCCAAATCGGCAAGAACTTTACGGTTGATTTCGATTCCTGCAGCGTGCAAAGCACCCATCAAACGAGAGTAAGACATACCTTCCAAACGGGCAGCAGCGTTAATACGCTGGATCCACAATGCGCGGAAATTACGTTTCTTGTTACGACGGTCACGGAATGCATAAGTCAAACCTTTTTCCCATGTGTTTTTTGCTACGGTCCAAACATTCTTGCGTGCACCATAATAACCACGGGTAAGTTTTAAAATCCGTTTTCTTTTTGCTCTTGAAGCAACATGATTTACTGATCTAGGCATAATTCTAATCTGTTTTGAATGTTAGCGTCATTCTTTATAAATGAACTTGTTAGCTAAATACATTCGGTTAATAAAAATCTTGTAAAAAAACTCGCTTAATTGAAGATTACTTTAAGCCAAGCAACTGCTTAACATTGCTTACGTCAACACGGTCAATCAATCCCACGTGAGTAAGGTTTCTCTTCTGCTTTTTAGTCTTCTTTGTAAGAATGTGACTTTTAAAAGCGTGTTTTCTCTTGATTTTACCTGATCCGGTAAGGGCGAACCTCTTTTTGGCACCGGAATTAGTCTTCATCTTAGGCATTTTCCAATTATTTTTAATTATTAAACGTTACACCCTCTACCGGGTGGTTCTTATTATTCATCTTTATTGCTATCATCAGCACCCTGTACCTGTGGCTTAGGTGTAACAACAACTTTTTTAACAACGGGCTTAGGATTTGAAGACGGAGCAGAAGGTGCAGCCGTACTCTTTTTAGGTGTAAGCATAATAATCATACGCTTACCTTCCAATACCGGCAACTGCTCTACTTTACCGTAATCTTCCAAATCATTGGCAAAGCGAAGCAACAATACTTCTCCCTGCTCTTTGAACAGAATGGAACGGCCTTTAAAAAATACATAAGCTTTAACCTTTGACCCTTCTTCCAAAAAGCCTTTTGCATGTTTCAACTTAAAATTGTAATCGTGATCATCTGTCTGAGGTCCGAAACGAATCTCCTTTACAACCACTTTCACAGACTTGGCTTTCTGTTCTTTTTGTCTTTTTTTCTGTTGATAGAGGAACTTTTGATAATCAATTACTCTACAAACGGGGGGCGCAGCATTCGGTGAAATTTCAACAAGATCAAGTCCCTGGTCTTCAGCTATTTTTAATGCCTGGGATATAGGAAATACTCCCTGTTCTACATTGTCACCTACTAAACGAACTTCACGAACGCGAATACGTTCATTAATTCTATACTGTTCTTTCAGACTGTCATTCTTCATTCAAAAAGATTTATTCTCCTCGTTATTAGTTATTTAATCAATTATTTTTCTGCCAGCTATTCAACTGGTCCTCTATTTCATTCTTTAAAAGCGCTGCAAAGGTAGTAATTTTCATCGAACCTTTATCACCTTCACCCTGTTTTCTTACAGAAATTTCATTATTTTCCGCCTCTTTCTCACCAACGATGAGCATATAAGGGATACGCTTCAATTCTGTGTCACGGATTTTACGTCCTATCTTCTCGTTACGGTCATCAACTAGCACACTTAAATCGTCTGCTTCAAGCTGACGTTTTACTTCGTAAGCATATTCGTTGAACTTTTCGCTGATAGGCAGAATCGCCACCTGATCCGGAGTCAACCATAACGGGAACTTACCGCCTGTATGTTCAATCAATACAGCTACAAAACGCTCCATAGAACCAAACGGTGCACGGTGAATCATAACAGGACGGTGCTTCTTATTGTCTTCTCCTGTATATTCCAGCTCAAAACGTTCCGGCAAGTTATAGTCTACCTGGATAGTGCCCAACTGCCAACGGCGTCCGATAGCATCTTTTACCATGAAATCCAACTTAGGACCATAGAATGCTGCTTCACCGTATTCAACTTTGGCTTTCAAACCTTTTTCCTGACATGCTTCAATAATAGCAGTTTCTGCCTTTTCCCAGTTTTCATCGGAACCGATATACTTATCACGGTTTACCTTATCACGTAAAGAGATCTGAGCTTCAAAATTTTCGAAATCAAGAGCCTTAAAGATGATAAAGATAATATCCATTACTTTCAGGAATTCATCTTTCAACTGGTCCGGACGACAGAACAAGTGTGCATCATCCTGCGTAAAACCACGAACCCTTGTCAGACCGTGTAATTCACCACTCTGTTCGTAACGGTATACTGTTCCGAACTCTGCAAAACGAAGAGGCAGGTCTTTATACGAACGTGGAAATGCCTTGAATATCTCACAATGGTGAGGGCAATTCATCGGTTTCAACAAGAATTCTTCACCTTCCTGCGGAGTATGAATCGGCTGGAAAGAGTCTTTTCCGTATTTCGCATAGTGTCCTGACGTCACATACAGTTGCTTGCCTCCGATATGCGGAGTCATTACCTGCTGGTAGCCATATTTCTTCTGGATACGTTTCAGGAAATCTTCCAGTTTCAAGCGAAGTTGCGTACCACGTGGCAACCACAACGGAAGCCCAGCTCCTACAGATGTCGAGAATGTAAACAATTCCAGTTCTTTACCAACTTTACGATGGTCGCGTTTTTTAGCTTCTTCCATTAATGCCAGATATTCATCCAACATTTTTTTCTTCGGGAAGGTAATACCATACAAACGAACCAATTGTTTACGTTTTTCATCTCCACGCCAGTAAGCACCGGCTACGCTTAATATTTTAACGGCTTTCAGATAAGAAGTATTCGGCAAGTGCGGTCCACGGCACAAGTCTGTAAATGAGCCTTGTGTATAAGTGGTGATATGTCCGTCTTCCAATTCGCTGATAAGCTCGGTTTTGTACTCTTCACCTCTTTCGCCAAACATTTTCATAGCATCCGCCTTTGAAATACTCTGACGTTTGATTTCTTCCTTCTTTGCTACCAACTCCAACATTTTAGCTTCGATAGCTGCGAAATCACTTTCTTTAATGACTGTATCACCCGGGTCTACATCATAGTAGAAGCCATTTTCTATAGCCGGCCCGATACCAAATTTAATACCAGGATAAAGTTCCTGCAAAGCTTCTGCCATCAGGTGAGCACTGGAGTGCCAGAATGCATGTTTACCTTCCTCGTCTTCCCACTTGAAAAGTTTGACAGCAGCATCCTGGTTAATAGGACGACTAAGGTCCCAGATCTCACCATTCACACTTGCAGCCAGAACTTCCTGTGCCAGACGGGAACTGATACTCTCCGCAATCTGCATCGCAGTCGTTCCTTCGGCATATTCTTTTACGGAATTATCCGGAAATGTAATCTTTATCATAATCTGTTCACTATAAAATCTTAATAATAGGTTGCAAATTTAGCATTCTTTTTTAGAAATAGAGATATATTGAAAAAAAAGATATATGTTTCGAATTCAAAAGATATGCCCTTTAAAGTCAAAACATACATCTTTTAAATCCGAAACATATATGAATTGTTTTCAAAAATACACACTTTTTTCTATAGATCCGATTATCAATTAGAAGTAGTCATACGTTTGATGATACTATAGGCATTGATAATCCCCAGCTCGCCGGCTTTACTCAAATCGGCTATACCCCGGTTGGCATCTCCCAATGATAAGCGTGCCAACCCACGGTTAAAATAGGCTTCTGCAAATTCAGGATCACGCTGGATAGCTTCATTATAATCAAGAATTGCAGCCCTGAAATCCCGCTGTGCACAACGCAGGTTTCCACGGTTGAAATAAGCATATACAAAACCCGGATTCAGTTTGATTACCATATCATAATCCCGGGTTATCATTTCGTGTTCGTAAGCTCTCTTATTATCTTTTACCTGGGCTGTCGCCTGATTATTTACAACAGAGGGAGAAGTCTTGCCTATAGTCAGATTCATACTCAGGTTCGACAAGTCATTCTCTATGCTGGTTGCTTGCGACTGCTCGTAGTCTAACTGTTTATAACGCACTACAGCCCGGTTGAAATAGGCCATTGCAAAGTCGGGATTCAACTCGATGGCTTTCGAATAATCCTTGATAGCCTCTGCAAAATCCTGAACTAACATAAAATCGATTGCACGCCCGAAATAAGCATCCGCATTCTTCGGATCGGCTTCTATCTTTGCCGAGAAGTTATCAATAGAAGCGAAATGGACTGCTACCTGATCTTCCGTCAAGGCAGCTTCTTCATTTGTAATTCTCAACTTATGCGACAAATACATACGGCGGTTAAACTCTTCTACGGTCTTGTCATAGTAAACCAGTTTCTTAACCGGATCCAGCTTTTCATAATAGGTCAGGATAAACTGCGGTTCAAGGTCCACACGGACATTACGATCCTGTACACGTCCGCGGAATTCATTCTGGTATTTGCTCTTACGTTCCTCTTCTTTATCGTAGACCACCAGACGGTTGAATTTATCGATATTCTTATCGGATTGTTCACGGGTTTTATCTTCCTTGTTTTGTCCAGACGATGAGTTAGCTCCCGAAGCAGAGGCCGTAGCATTTCCGGTCTTCCCGCTCTCACGCTCTTTCCGCATCTCTTGTTCCATATTGTAGGCAGTCCAGTAATCACGGTCGGCTCCGGCTTCATCACGCATTTTACGTTTGGCATCAGCACGACTGTAATATCCGGGAATAAAACGGGGATATTGAGTAAGCACTACATTATAATCGGCAACAGCACCCTGATAGTCTCCGGTTTCAAAACGAAGCAAGGCACGGTTATAATATGCCATGTAGTTGTCCGGTTCGAGCTGCAATACGACATCGAAATCTTCAATCGCACGGTTGTTGTCACCAACTTGTGCACGAAGCAAACCACGGTTAAAACGAGCTATCAGGTTCTGGCTGTCCATACTGATTACCTGGTCATAATCTGCCATTGCACCACGCAGGTCATTCATCTGGAAACGGACTAAACCACGGTTGATATAAAAACCGCTCTCACGGGTATTCAGGTGGATAGCTTCATTCAAATCAGATAAAGCCCCTTGCAGGTTGTTCATCTGGTATAACAGAATCGCACGGTTACCGTAAGCAGGAGCGTAATAAGGGTCTATGCTGATTGCCTTATCATAATCGGCAAGCGCCTTCACTGTGTCACCTTCTTCCGTATACATGGCTCCACGTGTCAGATAACTCATCGAATATTTAGGATGTGCAGCCAATAAGACATCAAATGCCTTTTCCGCACCTTTATAATCTTTCTTTTGAATATAAGCTACTGCATTGTTAACCAACATCTGCCGGTCTTCCGGTTTAAACTCCAACCCTTTCTGATAGTCGGCAATAGCTTCATCATATTTTTCCTGACTCTGCCGCGCTATCCCACGAGCATAATACGCCTGCACTAAAAAAGGGTTTCGCTGAAGGCATAAAGAACAGTCTTCCTCGGCACCCTTGAAATCATCCAGATTTATTTTTGCTACCGCACGGTAAAAATAAGGTTCCGCCAACCAGGGTTTCGATTTGATGACCTGGTTAAAATATTGAATGGATAAAACATAATCTTCGAAGTACAAAGCATTACGTCCTATTGCCAGCACACGATCCGTATTAATCTGTGCAAATAAAGAGAATGAAGATATCGCTAAAAACAGCGTGAAAAGTATTTTTTTCATCTGATCATCTTAATCGTTTAAAAAGCAGCACTTATAGTTCCTTGCTTCCAACCGACAAAAATAAACATTTAACCGGGAAATGAAAATAAGAAATAGTGAAAATATCCTTAGAGTCCCTTCCGCCACCAGAACAAAAGCCCATATAAACGAAAAGGTTGCGTTTATAAGCATATAACATGCTTCAACGCAACCTTTCTATTATATTACAAACCGCTTTTACTTCGGTTCAATCTTAACCATCAAATGATCCTTCGGAATTTTATCACCTTCCTGCACATTCACTTCAGTTACCACTCCTGCAACCGGAGCTACCACCCGATTAAACATTTTCATCGCCTGGTGAATCAAAAGCAACTGACCGGCTTCAACTTCCTGCCCTTGCTTAACTTCCAACTTAACGATTGTACCGGGAAGATGAGAAATCACATCACCGATAAAGGGCTTATGCCAGACTTTACGGTTTTTATACTTTGTAGTCAGCAGTGTTTTATATTTACGTGCAGTTACTACAAAATCTACATATTCGTTATCTTTCTCTTTCTGTTCCATATTCAAAAATTTTACAGGGTTAATTAGAACGGAGGCAATCCGTGCTTCTTAGCCGGTCTGTATTCCTCTTTCAATATAGAAAGTTTAAGCGCATGAAGCAACAATGAGCGTGTTTCTTTCGGCTCGATAACAGAATCGATGAACCCTTTGGAGGCTGCCACAAATGGGTTGGCAAACTTCTCAATATATTCTTTTACCTTTTCCTGACGCATTGCATTCTGATCTTCTGCTTCCATGATTTCCTTACGGAAAATAATATTAGCAGCACCTTCCGGTCCCATAACAGCAATTTCTGCAGAAGGCCATGCAAACATAAAGTCTGCACCCAGGTGACGGGAGTTCATTGCGATGTATCCACCACCATAAGCCTTACGCAAGATAACTGTAATCTTTGGAACTGTAGCTTCAGAATAAGCATACAAGACTTTTGCACCGTGACGAATCACACCTGCATGTTCCTGGTCTACACCCGGCAGATAACCCGGCATATCTTCCAAAGTAATAATAGGAATATTGAATGAGTCGCAGAAACGAATGAAACGTGCAGCTTTATCAGCACTGTCGCAATCCAATACACCGGCAAGTACCATCGGCTGGTTGGCTACAAAACCTACAGTTTCACCACCCATACGGCCAAAACCTATTACGATATTGGCTGCCCACAATTCCTGAATTTCCAGAAAATCAGAATCATCAACAATACATTTAATAACATCACGAACATCATACGGTTGCTTCGGATCGGCAGGTACAACCTGTTCGATATTCAACATTGCAGACGGTTCTTTCGGTTCGATAGCTTTTGCTTTTTCCTGGTTGTTCCAAGGAATGAAGCTAACCAAACGTTTAACCTGTTCGAAACAATCCTGTTCACTCATTGCATAGAAGTGAGCATTACCTGTTATTTCAGCATGAACACGTGCACCACCCAGATCTTCCATAGAAATATCTTCACCCAATACAGTCTTGATAACATTCGGACCGGTGATAAACATCTTAGAGATATTTTCAACCACGAATACGAAGTCTGTCAAAGCCGGAGAATAAACAGCACCACCGGCACAAGGACCAAGAATCAAAGAAAGCTGAGGAATAACACCGGAAGCAATTGTATTACGATAGAAAATTTCGCCATAACCAGCCAATGCACCTACACCTTCCTGAATACGAGCACCACCCGAGTCATTGATTCCGATAATCGGACATTTCATCTTCAGTGCGTGATCCATGATCTTTGTGATTTTACGGGCATGCTGTAACCCGAGCGAACCACCGGCTACAGTAAAGTCCTGTGCATAGATACAAACAGGAGCACCGAAAATAGTACCGGTACCTGTAACTACACCATCACCAGGCAGGTCTTTTTTCTCCATACCAAAATCACGGCCATCATGCTTCACGAACAAGTCGTATTCATGAAAAGAATTTTTATCCAACAAGGAGAGAATACGGTCACGGGCTGTAAGTTTACCCATTGCAATCTGCTTTTCAATAGCAGCTTCGCCTCCACCCATCTCTACAACGGCTTTCTTTTCTCTGAGGGTCTGAATGTTTTTACTTAAATCTGTCATACTCATTTATTTAATAGAGTTCCAATTATTTTCCAACCGCTTTTGCTCTGTATGAACAACGGGCTGTACCTTTAATTATACCATTTAGTTTTCCTTTATTCAACTGACGGCGGATCGCTGAGATATTATCAATAAATACATGTCCGCCCAAATGTTCGCACTCATGTTGTACAACGCGGGCTGCAAACCCGTCTACTGTTTCATCGTGTTCTTCCAGATTTTCATCCAGATATTTTACACGTATGGTTTTGGCACGTGAAACTTTTTCATGGATTCCCGGCAAGCTCAGGCATCCTTCTTCCATTGCTATTTCTTCTTCACTGCTTTCCACAATTTCAGGATTGACCATTGCACGCTTGAAACCCTTACATTCCGGAAAATCATCTCCCATAACATCGGCATCAATTACGAGCAAGCGAAGTGATAAACCAACCTGAGGAGCAGCAAGTCCTACTCCATCGGCATTATACATTGTCTCAAACATATTTGCTATCAACTGTTTCAATTCAGGATAGTCTTTAGGAACCACTTCGGTTTCTTTCCTCAATACGGGCTGTCCGTACAGATATATTGGTAAAATCATAACTTTATAACTGATATTTTTTATTTTCCAAATATGATTGCAGGATAATTGTGGCACTGATTTCATCCACCAGTCCTTTATCCTGTCTTTTCTTTTTCTTTAAGCCTCCATCCAACATTGCTTGATGTGCCAATACCGAAGTAAAACGCTCATCATAATATTCTACGGGTATATCAGGAAGGGTACGTTTCAGATGTGTAACGAAAGCTTCCACATATTTCATGTTTTCCGAGGGTTCATTATTCATTTGTTTGGGAAGCCCGACTACAAAACGTTCCACAGGTTCACGGGATATGTAATCTGTGAGGAACTTCACTAACTCCCCGCTCGGTACTGTGGTCAAACCATTCGCTATCATTTGTAACGTATCCGTTACAGCTATACCGGTTCGTTTCCGACCATAATCAATTGCTATAATTCTTCCCATCGGGCACAAAGATAACACAAATTCAAATTATAATTACACATATACATAAAAAGTGTGCAGTGAAATGCCACTTTACTACCTAAGCAGCTGATTAAAAACAACAAAAAGAAAGGGAATGCCCAAGCGGACATTCCCCAATCTATATTTATGATATATGAATGAATTATTCGTTAACCGACATAATCGCAACACGGTTCCAGTTGTTTGTTCCGTAAGGCTGAACATCAGAGCCCTTCCATTCAACTGTAATCTGGTTAGAAGATATACCGTATTTATCCATCAGTTCTTTAGCAACGGCTTTAGCACGCTTTTCAGAAAGAGCCATATTGTATTCAGCAGAACCGGTATCTTTATCTGCATAGCCTATCACCTTGATAGCTGTACCGTTATTCTTCATGAACTGAGCAGTATTGTAGATATTAATCTGCTGGTTCTTATCTATCTTAGCGCTATTGATACGGAAGTATACAATATTGTCTACATAATTATTTACAACTTCAGTAGCAACGACTTCTTCACATTCCGGACAAGAAACCGGACGTTTGCTCAACTGGTCATTTTCTGCACGTAAAGAGTTAATCTGACCGTTCAGGTCGTTCAGCAATGCATAATCCATCGGTTGAAGAACTTCAAAGTCAGTCTTACCCAATTTGAATGTCAAACCTGCGCTCAACTGTACGATACCGTCAGATAATTTACCCATTTGAACACGGTTAAACTGTTCGTTCAATAAAGAACCCTGGATTTCAACGTTCAAATCTACACGTTTGCTCAAACGGAAAGCTGTCAAGATACCAGCATTCAATGAAGGAGATTCGCTTCTCGGAATACCTCTGTTATCATCCGGAGTTTTAAAGCGCTGTGCATAACCGACACCAATCCAAGGAATCAAACGGAACACTCTCTTTTCATTATAAGGAGCCCAGAAATTTGTCACATCCCATAACAAATCTGCGTGAGCAGCTGCATACGTATTATGTTGCATAAACTGAGCGTTGTCGCCTTCAAAACCATGCAAGACACCACCGTTAAACTGTACACGGAATGCCAAATAAGGATTGAACCATTTACCGAAAGATAACTGAGGTGCAAAGTTCAAACGGTTTTTAAACTGAGCCTTATCATTCTGGTCGCCTAATAAAATACTGGCACCACCGGCAACTGATATAAACCAATTATCACGTGCTCTGTTTTTCTTAAAGTTTGTTTTATAACCCGGTTCTGTGCTATATCCCACCTGTGGTTGAAATTCCTGCGCAGCAGCAGAGAAAACAAAACCTGATAACAAAGCAAAAAGTAATACTTTTGTCTTCATATTCATCAACATTATTAAATTAAACAATTAATTTTCTTAACTAAAAACGCTTAATAGGCGCGAAAGTAACTCTTTTTCTAATTATAACAAATTATTGCTATAATGGTTTTGCTTTACTCGAAATAATTTAAAATTTTATATCCGCCTTCTCTCAGATAAGATTCTTTTTTTGTCAACTTAATATCATTTACCATCATATCTTCTATTAATGCGGGTAAATCGTATTTCGGTTCCCAGCCCAAGCAAGTCCGTGCCTTTGTGGCATCACCGATCAACAATTCAACTTCTGTAGGGCGAAAATACTGAGGATCAACACCTACAACTTCCTGCCCCATTCTTGTTTTAAATTTCTCGAGGTAAGCTTCACCTACCTTTTTTATAAACACATTTTCGTCAATATAGTTTAATAATGCGACCTCATTAACATTTTCGCCTCTAAAAATAATTTCCACACCGATTTCTGCAAAAGCCATACGAATAAATTCGCGGATAGTGGTAGTAATACCTGTAGCGATCACATAGTCATCCGGTTTATCCTGCTGGAGGATGGCATGCATGGCGCGTACATAATCTTTTGCATGTCCCCAGTCACGCTTTGCCGATAAATTTCCCAGATAAACTTTATCCTGCATACCCATTGCTATACGGGAAACGGCACGGGTAACCTTACGGGTAACAAATGTTTCACCCCTTAAAGGTGATTCATGGTTAAACAAAATTCCATTGGATGCATGCATATTATAAGCCTCCCTGTAGTTCACCATAATCCAGTAACCATATAGTTTAGCTACGGCATAAGGGCTACGCGGATAGAAAGGGGTCGTTTCTTTTTGAGGAACTTCCTGCACCAGACCATACAATTCGGATGTTGATGCCTGATAGATACGACTTTTGGATACCAGATTCAACAAACGGACAGCTTCCAAAATACGCAACACACCTAAGGCATCGGCATTCGCTGTATATTCCGGCGTATCGAAACTCACCTTCACATGGCTCATTGCTGCCAGGTTATAAATCTCATCCGGCTGCGTTTCACCAATGATACGAGTCAGATTCAAACTATCTGTCAAGTCCCCATAATGCAAAATAAAATTACGGTTTTCCACATGCGGATCTTGATAAATATGGTCTATACGATCTGTATTAAACATTGAAGAACGTCGTTTAATACCATGTACAATATATCCTTTTTTTATTAAATATTCAGCCAGATACGCACCATCCTGCCCGGTTATTCCGGTTATTAAAGCAACTTTACTCATATCGCATTGATTTTCATTAACAATGAACAATTCACGTGTTCATTATCAACCGTTCTTATTAATTATCGCTATCCAAATACCAATCATATAAACGCTTCACGCCATCTTCCACTTCAATGGTATGATGCCAGCCTAACTCATGTAACTTACTTACATCCGTCAGTTTCCGAAGCGTACCATCCGGCTTGGACGAATCAAAAACAATTTCACCGTCAAAGCCCACTTTGTCTTTAATCAGCCATGCCAGCTCTTTTATGGAAAGTTCTTTTCCCGTACCTATATTAATATGGGTATTCCGAACATCCTTTCCTTTCGGACGGACATCTGTAAAATCAACCTGTTCCATAATATAAACAGAAGCATCTGCCATTTCCTCGCTCCATAAAAACTCACGAAGCGGTTCTCCTGTGCCCCACAGCTCCACCTTACCCGGATAGATTCCATATTTGGCAAGTATATCCAATATTTCCCGACGGGATGAATGCCCGGATATATTCTCTACGGGACGTTTATCCAAATCCTTCTTTAAGGCATCCCAATTATCCTGATGTAGGCATTTAGCCAGATGAACTTTACGGATCATAGCAGGCATAACATGTGATGTCTCTAAATTAAAGTTATCATTCGGACCATACAGGTTGGTAGGCATCACCGCAATATAATTCGTTCCAAACTGAAGGTTATAGCTTTCACACATCTTAATACCTGCAATCTTTGCAATTGCATAAGGCTCATTGGTATATTCCAATGGAGATGCAAGCAAACAACTTTCCGGCATCGGCTGGGGAGCATCACCCGGATAAATACAGGTACTGCCTAAAAACAACAATTTCTTTACATTATTCACGTAAGAAGCATGGATGACATTGTTTTGAATCATCAGGTTTATATATATAAAATCGGCCCTGTATTTACTATTTGCCATAATACCACCCACATGGGCAGCAGCCAAAAATACATATTCAGGTTTCTCCAAAGCAAAGAAATCATCTACCGCTTGTTGATTTGTCAAATCCAGCTCCGAATGTGTCCGGAGCACAAAATTCGTATATCCGCGTTCCTTTAGATTTTTAAGAATAGCAGAACCGACCAACCCACGATGGCCGGCTACGAATATTTTACTCTCTTTATTCATCACAAAACCTTTCTGTAAAACAGTTCTTTTAATTTGCGATTGCCATCCAACCGCTTATTTATTCTTTTCTTTTACCAGATTCAACAAATACTGTCCGTATTGGTTCTTACTCATCGGCTTTGCAATTTCTTTCAGTTGCCCTGCATTAATCCAACCGTTACGAAAAGCTATCTCTTCCAGACAGGCAACTTTCAGTCCTTGTCTTTTTTCAATCACTTCCACAAATGTAGAAGCTTCGGACAAGGAATCATGCGTACCTGTATCCAACCACGCGAAACCGCGTCCCAACAATTTAACTTTCAAAGCACTTTCTTTCAGAAACTCCTGGTTCACAGTTGTAATCTCCAATTCACCCCGTGTGGAAGGCTTGATATATTTAGCTACATCCACCACCTTATTCGGATAGAAGTAAAGTCCGACTACTGCATAGTTCGATTTCGGATTTTCCGGTTTCTCTTCAATACTCAATACATTTCCGTCTTTGTCAAACTCGGCAACGCCATAACGTTCCGGATCATTTACATAATAACCGAATACAGTTGCTTTCTGTTCTTTCTGCGCATTGTTCACCGCTTCTCTCAACATTGATGTGAAACTCTGTCCGTAAAAGATATTATCACCCAGTACCAGACAAACCGAATCGTTTCCTATAAATTCTTCACCGATAATGAAAGCCTGCGCAAGTCCGTCCGGTGACGGCTGTTCTGCATATTCAAAACATACTCCATAATCGCTTCCATCTCCTAACAACCGGCGAAATCCGGGTAAATCCTGAGGAGTCGAAATAATCAGGATTTCACGTATACCAGCCAACATCAATACGGATATAGGATAATAAACCATCGGCTTATCGTAAATCGGCAATAATTGTTTGGAAACGCCCTTTGTTATGGGATATAAACGAGTACCGGAACCTCCGGCTAAAACAATACCTTTCATATGAGTATATTATATTTCTAATTTACCACTTTAAATAAAGGACAAATGTATTAAAAATAATTCACTTCACCTGCCGGAAGAAACATTTCTTGCCAAAGGCTTGTTATGAAATAAATCTACAAATAATTAAAATTAAATTCATATGAAAGATTTAATAGACACTCTCACTTTTGCAGTAAAAAACTGGTGGGTATCCCTATTATTAGGATTATTATATATCCTGATTGCCATCTGCCTGATGTTCACTCCTGTTGCAACGTATATTGCATTAAGTGTTTTATTCAGCATCGCTATGTTTGTTAGCGGAACATTGGAGATTCTTTTTGCTATTAGCAATAAAAAGAATATTTCAAGTTGGGGCTGGTATCTCGCCGGTGGTATTATCGACTTGATTTTAGGTATTTACCTAATGGCTAATGTTGGTTTAAGCATGGCTGTCCTACCGTTTATCGTAGCCTTCTGGTTAATGTTCAGGGGATTTGCTTCCACCGGATATGCGATGGATTTAAAAGGATATGGTTCCAGAAATTGGGGCTGGTATATGGTATTCGGGATACTGGCAATTTTATGTAGCTTCGGCATCATCTGGCAACCTGGGCTCGGTGCTTTGTCTCTGGTTTACATGATGGCATATACATTACTTATAATCGGTGTATTTCGTGTAATGCTCTCTTTCGAATTAAAGAGCTTGCACAAACACCTGAAAAAAGAAGAAAACAAAGAATAAGTGTACATAAAAATGGCAAAAGAGCGATACCATACAGTTCTTTAACAGAACTCTGGTACCGCTCTTTTTTGCATTAAAGTCTTACCATCCGTTGTAATGTACCTGTTGCGGATTATATTTATCTTTTGTCTTTTCCACTCCTGTTGGATATCCTATAGGAATAACGGTCAACGGTATGATCCGTTCGGGCAAGCCCACGACCTCCTTTATTACATCAACACGCTCCTGATACGGATAAGCGGCGGTCCAGACAGCACCCAGTCCCATCGATTCGGCAGCCAGTAGTATATTCTGTGCAGCCGTAGAACAATCCAAGAACCATGAATTGGAAGACTTTACCGTATCCCCGCAGACAATAATCGCCTGGTTTGTTTCTTTCAGCATACGTGCCAAAGGAAGCCCATCGCCCAACTTATCCAACAAAGCCCGGTCTGTCACAACCACAAACTCCCAGGGACGGCGGTCTCTTGAAGAAGGGGCAGCCATTCCGGCGCGAACCAATAGTTCCAACCGTTCTTTTTCTACTGGACGCTGGGTATATTTACGTACACTCTTACGGCTCAGAATCGTCTCAATAGTCGGATTAACACTTTTGTCCGTCTTCTTCTCTGCTTGTTCACACGACACAAACGAAAACAAGCAAAATACAACAATAAAGCATTTTACATATCCAAAATGTTTTTGTATTTCCATATTTACCAACATATATGTATTATAAAGATTCGTATAAATCATAGAAGCAAATGTAGGAAGAAAGATTATCTTTGTACATTTAAAACAAATACAAATATCCTATTTTTAAGTAATACCTAAAAACACAAAATGACACAAAATGTAACTCTTCCTACAGAAAAGCAGCATGTAGTATGGCTGGATGTTGTTCGCTTTATAGCCATGTTTACCGTTGTTTGTTGCCATTGTGGCGACCCTTTCAACTTCTATCCGGAACCACTTCCTCCCAATATCGGAGAAATCAAATTCTGGGGTGCTGCTTACGGAGCTTTACTACGCCCTTGTGTCCCATTGTTCGTTATGATAACCGGGGCTTTATTATTGCCCATAACCGGCGAGACATCCACTTTCTACAAAAAACGCATCCTGCGTGTATTATGGCCTTTCCTTATCTGGTCTGTCCTTTATAACCTTTTCCCCTGGATAACCGGAGTGCTGGGACTGGCTCCCAGAATCATTCTGGACTTTTTCCCTTATTCCGGTGAAGCAGCGGCTCTCCAGGCATTCAATATTTCATTAGAAAATATAGCCAAGATTCCACTCAACTTTTCTTTATTGGATGTACATATGTGGTATATATATCTGCTTATCGGTTTATATTTATATATGCCGGTCTTTTCCGCATGGGTGGAAAAAGCATCCGACAAAGCAAAATTATGGTTCCTTGCAGCCTGGGGTGTCACTACCTTACTGCCCTACTACAAACAATTTGTAGACCCATATATCTGGGGTGCTTGTTCATGGAATGAATTCAATATGCTATATACCTTTGCTGGATTCAACGGTTACCTGTTATTAGGGCATTTCCTTCGCGAACTGGAATGGCCGACAAAGAAAATACTGGCTATCGGTATTCCGATGTTTATTACCGGATATGCAGTTACATTTTTCGGTTTCCGCTATGTAACATCTCTACCGGAATACAGTGAAGAATTTCTGGAATTATTCTTCTACTACTGCTCTTTGAATGTGGTTATGATGACAATTCCGGTATTCATGCTTGCAAAAAAAGTAAACATCCATGCGGAATGGTTGAAAAAAGCATTGGCAAACCTGACGTTATGCGGCTTCGGGGTTTATATGATACATTATTTCTTCACTGGACCTTGTGTATTACTGGTACGTGCCATGAATATTCCAGTTAGCATACAGATACCTGCTGCCGCCATTATTGCATTCGGTACTTCCTGGCTGATTGTATCGGTAATCTACAAGGTTATGGGAAAGAAAGCTAAATACCTGATGGGGTAATCATTTCATTGCTGGAAACCGGCTGTTTCCAGCGACTTTTTTTATTGATTACGATTTGGTAAACCCTGTCAATTTTTTTACAGCCAATACATGTTTGCAAGGACCGCGTTCTCCCTGGTATTTACTAAACCACTCACAAGTACAACGCTCATTTTTATCATCAAGGATAACAGTATGACGGACTCCCGAACCTTCTACACGGGCCTCCACACGCGAAGATGTATTGGCGATTATCTCCACTTTGCCTTCTTCTATTAACTTTTCCGCTCCTTTCATTCGTGGGTTCAGACTCATAATGCGGCTTAATTTAAAGGGAAGACGACGATAAAAGAACTGGTTGTCATCCAAATCAAATCCCAATAACCCCATTGCTGCCAGACGTGCAGTTAAAACATCCGCGTCAGAAAATGAAAGATTCTCTTTCACGGCAAACAGAGTCGGGTTGAAAGCTTGGTTAGCATATGCGTATTTGTCCACAGCTTCCACCCATTCATCAGAAACTTCTTCCAACAAAGACTCCAATGCAGCCCCTTCACCCGAGAAACCTCTCCAGCATTCACGGGATAAAGAGAAACTAAAGCGGATATTTCCGAAATAAAGTTGCCAGGTGGTAGATAACATATCCGGATGAGGGAATACTTGCAAAGTATCGATATAAGGAAGCAACGGTTCCAGTAAACGCAAACGGTGCAAACCTCCGATACAAATTCCGGATTGGGATTTGACGGATGAGAATACCGGCATATTGTTCCTTACTATCAGATAATAATCATTCTTTACCTGCCCTTTTGGAATCCCACGGAAAAGGAGTTGAGTTTGTATACGGTTAAAAGTATAAACCTTCTCTGCTTTGGACAAATAAATCTGCACGGTACTCAGCCCTTTTATCCATTTCACAGGCAGAGGGACTTTACGTTCTATCACTTTATACCCTTCTTTATGCAATCCGACTTCTTTTCTTCCAACGGAAAGCATTACTTTTTCTTCCTGGCGTATTCCTCCCAGAGCCGTAAGCATCGGCTGGTTAAAATCCACATTTGTAGTTCCGCTTTCTATAAATTCCCCGTCTAACCCATCAGGTAAAACATCCACCCTTGCATAGACTCCGGCACAATGGGAGAAACCTTCAAAACGGATTCGGTCATTCCCGGCTGTCACAATCGGGTCTTTCAGTAAGGAAAGTAGGAAAGGCGACATATTGAAGCTCGACTTCACTATGTTTGCCAACGTAATCAGGCAACGGGCCATGATAAACGGGTTTGCCACATTCCCCCAAAAGAAACAGGAAGCATCCGTATTCTTCTGTATCTCGCTATATTTAGATAAAAACAGTTCTTCTGTTGCACCCTTTTTGATTAAATCAGAGGGTGCGGCATACCGATAGGTCAATAAATCTTCCATCTATATAAATTTACCGTGACTCATTTAATAATAACTTCACCACTTTCTTCAAGTTTGCATCCTGTTCCCAGACGAGAAGCTGAGGAATTTGTTCCAAATCGGCTTTAGAGTTATTCCGATATATAAGTTCATCGTATATCTCCAATAATTTTTTCAGGTTCAAGATAGGCCGTTCTATTTGTGAAAGGATGGATACCAGCAACAGTTCCAGTTGCTTGTTTGCCTGTTGCCCCTGATTTAGCAAAGTATCGACAATTAAATCGAGAAAACGTTTGACAGGTGCCCACTCCCTATTTTCTAAATATCCTATAATCTTTCCCAAACGGGCAACATCCAGCATATCCGTTGCCGCACGTTCCAAGTAAATTTCTGCTGCATAAGTACGGATTGTTTTCTCCGAACAAAGCATGCAACAAGCCAGGAAAAGAGAAGTCATCTCTCCCACTTCAACTTTTAAATCATAAAGTGCAATAACGAATTGCAGCAGCATATCCCGGTTCTCGGCATTCGGAATCCTGGAAAATTCAAAATAATATTTTACCAACAGAGCACAAGGTATATCCGTACACAAAGGATACGACTGGATAAAATACCGGAAATCCCAGGTTCCTACACATAAACGGATATCATCGCTAATACAGGCATAGATATTATCTGTCTGTTTCCAGGGGGAAGGCGGAATATGAACTTCCAAAACCGCATATTCCGTATAAGAAGCATCACTTTTCTTCTCATCAGCAATATTCCAGGAATACGTATTCAAATATTCAGATAGCTGGCTGATGTTCATATCCTTATCCGGATAGTCTATGCCGCCCTTTACTGTATCCGGACAACGGGAAAAGGCAAGTTGTAAATCGGCACTCTCCGGTTTTTGTTTCATCAAAACGTACCGGTCGAGGCGCTCTTTTAATACCCCTGGAGCTATCCAGCAAGGCGTATGGGTCGGTGTGGATAGGAGCTCCAGCTCCGTCCCCTGCTCTATAAATGATAAAGCACGCATCATAATACGATGATACGGGCGAAAGATAGGATATTCGGCACCTTTCCAGTCTGCCAAAGGGCGTATCAGATAATCATATTCAAAAAGAGAGCTAATCCGGTCCTTATTTTGCCTGTCTTTTTCCTCTGTTTCCTCATGCAGGCTCTGGATAAATGCAGCTTCATAAGGGAATTTCCGTACCAGGTATTGCCCATACGCCACCAAAAATGCCGCCATCAAATGTTTATACAAGCCAATATTCCAATGAAAATTAGTTTTTTCAAATGCCTTTGTCTGATAATCGTAACTATGCCAAAAAGGTTGCTGCATGACAGCATCATATACTTTCTGAAATACGACCTCCAATTGTCCTACATTCGCGGCTGTTACCTCTTTGTTCAATTTTATCAGGGTTGCAGGTAGCAGGTCTATCACATAAGGCTCTTTACTTTCGAATAACCCGGCAAGAAAAAATAAAAGCTCATCAAAAGCATGTATCTCCGGTATCCGGTTATCTTCGTTTATCAAACCCGGATTCACAGGGATATTCACATCCTCCGGCTCCGGTTGATGTATTTTCCCGATCAGATAAAAAGATAAATATTCTCTCACCTGAGACAATAATATATCGGCATAAGGTAATAAAGCTTCCCCGATTGCTTCCGTATAATGCTTACCATATTGCGCGATAAGTGTAGCCGCCCTGCTTTGAAGCGTTAAATCTTTATTCAGGAATACAAGCATCGCTCCTTTACAAATCCTTACCCTGTCGTCCGGATGGAAACAGGCTATCTTTTCCAGTAAGGTAAGAGTTGAGAGCAGTATGGACTTTACTTCGGAAGAAAGTAAAACCGTTTGGTAAGAGATAAATGTATCGGCATGAAAATCTTTATCAATCGCAACCTTCTTCAATTCATTCAATACGACATTCACAGGTTTCGATAATTTACCGGTAAAGACACTCATCATATCCTCCTGGATGGCAAGAATCTCCTCGGGTTGTGGCTTCAATGCTGCAAATAAAGACGCAAACCAGTTGACTGTCTCTTTTTCAAGCCCGTTATGTACAGACTTCATACATTGTCTTAATACTTCCAGCCGGCTAATACGCCCGTTGGCAGTATATTTCTTGAACGCTTTCACCCATAGTCCCTCCTCTTTTGAGCCATAGGGTAAAGACCATGTATCCCGGAATGCTACAATCGACGGATATTGGAACAAATACCAGATATGTTCATCGAAGGTGATTGCATTTTGTTCGAGTAATCGATGGAACTCTTCTTCTTGTCCCTCTTTTTCGAATTTATCCGGTGCTGATGCCGAAAGACTTCGGGCTATCAAAATATTGGAAGGTTGCAAATATCCTTTCTGCGTCCATTTCACCAGATACGGATACGACAAGATAGAATATTCCATCATATTATAATAGTCAGAAAACCATTCGGGACAATACCATTCCAGTAATTCATCAATGACTTGTTCGTCCGGCAGGTCAAACGTCAGCAACCGTTTCACACTGGAAGCCGGAAAGAGCACGAAAGTACAAATCCGCACAACCTCATCATGCCAGACCGTTTTCCCCGCCATCATTCCTCTTTCCTTCTTCTTGTTCTTTCTCCTGATTTCCAGAAGTAATCTATTCTTCTCTTTTTCATTCAGTTTTTGCAGGAATGGAATCAACTGGTCTTTTTGACCATTTTCATATATGCGAAAGAATTCTGCTATCATTTTTTTAAGCTTTTTAATTTTATCATAATCTCTTCATCCGGCTCTTGTACCAACTGGCTTCCCAATTCCTTATAATAACCAACCAGCTTTTTAAAGTTGGGTGGCAAGTGCTCTTTATTTACCGATTTAATACAATTGGCTATAAGATTTAATTGGAATTCTTTCACCGGACGGGAATAATTGCCTTCAAAGAACTCTGTAAGACGGTTTATAGGAGCAAACTGTTGTAATATCATACGTGTGATACAATCAATCAGATATTCTCTATCCAGAAAATCCTGTTGGATGGCAAACTGAACATAAGAAGAGGCCAATTGGCGGGATTCTTTTTTCTCGAACAGCAAACAACAAGCTATATAAATCCATCCGCTATGGTGTGTCCTGATACCGTTATCCATAAGAAACTTAAGCGGAAGCAGACCATACCTCAATTCGTCCGCTTCATTTCCCGATACGGTATCAGGAAGAAAACGCAATAACCAGGGATCTGCATAATGGGGAACAAGACTGATCCGGTAATACAATGTTTCCAGACAATCAAAATATTCAGCGACAGGCTCATTAAAAGCAGTATAATAGTATAACCGGGGATAAGACCGCTCATTTTTCTTCCACCAATTATAATTCCAGTTATCCTCCAAAAAAATCCGGTCCCAATGATATACTTTGTCATCCGAATAAGTTCGCTCGATTTCATAAGGGATAACAAATGGCCTTACAACAGTCGGGTAACCTGCCGCCGGTGTATTTTCAAATCCAGTAAAGACTCCATCCGGATTACGGGTACGTGCCACCTGTATCCAAAGGGGCAATGTTTCCTCATCAAAAGACAGACGGTCTGTCATTCCGAATAAATACCGGACAGCTTCGGCATATTTGCCTTTCAGTAATTTGGCTTGCTCTTGTATATCTGCTGTAATTTCAACTTTCAAGATACGGTTGCAAGCAATCAGCAAATCTTCCATTTCGATAGCATCCCCAGCTTTTTCATAGGCAAGCATACGTTCTACCAAAATGGCCGGATGAACAAAGAACGGCTTGTGTGTCGGAGTCGAAAGCAAAGGCAACTTACTTTTCCGGCTCAGTTTATCCAATACCCATTTATTCTTGTTCCGCAGAAAAACACATTCCTGAGAATATGCGTCCAATGCCGGATAAGCCATATACTTAGATTCGTCCGAAAACCAATTATAAAAGAACTCGGCCAAATGGAACAACGCTGCTTTAGCATTCCCCCGCCTGAATAACTTTTTAGTAAACGGTTTCAATTGGGACTGATAATCATCCGGAATCTGTTCCTGTATTTGTATCAGTCCTTCATAAAAAAGTTCTATATCCACCGGTTCTAAAGCTCCGATTGTTTTCCCCACATGAAACAACCAGTTCTCCCAGGTATCGGGAACAATTAAAGGAGTATGCTCCGGCAAATAAACAACATCCTCTTCCACCGGTATATCCGTAGAAACACTCAATAAAGCCCTTGCCTTTTCCTTCAAAAAAGACCTGAAAGGTTCCACTACAACCTGTAGTTCTTCCGAAGAAATATATTTACAAAGTAAACCGGCAGCTTTTTCCTGAATTTTTTCCGATGGTTGTATAAGGGCATTCGCAACAGACACACCCAAACCTGCCGTTTCCTTTTTATTTTCCAACAACCAATCTGCTATGTCCAAAACAAGCATAATCGATTTGTCACATTTTTCATGTGTACAGATAGCGGGTATTGCCTGAAAAAATGTTTGGCTATCAAACCGGTTATCTTTATAAATAGAACTTATTTCCTGAACAATAAAATTGATTACCGTATTATTTGTCGAATAAGCGGCAGCAAATAATAAATTCTGATTGGCCACCAGATCTTCCAAGGTCGGTTCAAACATCTTTATCATTCGCACATGCCAGTCCAGATGCCCTTTTTTCCAATTGAAAGATAATGTACCCAACAAATTCGGAACAATTGCCCTGTCGTGTATAATACCGCGCTCCAATAAAATACGGAATACCTCTTCCCAATACTCATAGCATTTTGCACAAGTACCCTTCCCAGAAGCTGTTTTCCATTTAGATATATCCAGTATGGGAATTTCATATTTATAGAATTGAAGCAATACGTTATCTATTGTTTCCGGATTAGCAACCAGATAATCTATATCTTTAGAAACATCCCTGTTAAACATCTGAATAATAAACAGGGAATTGACAAAAAATTCTTCCTGAAAAGCAACCCAGCCGTTTTTATACAATTCCCATAACATCTGAAAATGGATATGGTTCTGCCGGGCATTCTTCCAGACATCAAGAACCTTTTCCAGATAATCCGGTGGAAAAAGTTTGAAATAGGCAATCAGCGGTTCTATCCCGAATTCAGGGGACTGCATATACCAACAAAGATTATTTTCCGTGTCTTTCTTATAATCTGCCCAATTACGCAGACAAGTCACACTCATGAACTGAAGGATACTACGCCATAAAGTATAATCCTGGTTGGTATTTTCTTTATATAACCGGGAGATAATATCCTGCCGGACATCCACCTGCTTTATTTTATCCAAAGCATCTTTTCTTTCCTTCTCTGTCAACTGTTTAGCCCAGTTTAATATCTTCCGATAATCTTTCGCTGCGACCAACTCTATTATTTTCTCCATGCCGAGTCTATTTTGTGCGATAACAAATATAATTATAATTCAATAAATTCTACCTTTGTAGGATAAAGTATAATACACAACACATATGGAAAAAGCAGTTCTTACTCTCTATACCGTAATTGGTAATCCGGAAAGGATACCCGCCTCCATCCAAAAACACTTCAAGGAAGTAACAAAAAGCATAAAAACCGAAGACGGTACCACCACTCTGACGCTACTGGACGACACGCAGATTGTCTTCAACATGAGCCATCAGAGCAGCAAACCGGACTTTATAGCTTCACATATCGGAGGTATGGCAAACTTTTTTGCCCAGGTTGAAACGGAACAGGAAAAGTTAAAACAAGATGTACTTCACCAGATACAATGTTTCAACTGTGTAACAGGCATTTCTTTCGGTATCGACGAGGACAAGGAGCGTATCAACTATCTTTTCCATTGTTTTTATTGTATTGCCGAAGATGTAAAAGGCTTTATCCTTTATCCGGATATGGAAATTTATACCAGCGAAGGCAAATTACTGTTTTCTACCGAGGGAAAGAGTGAGTTCACAGCTTTTACCCCTATTGCTAATGCAGATTTACTGGATGCCGGACGTCCGGAAGAAACAGAAGCGGACAAAGCTCGTACCCAGCGCTCCATTGCCATCCTGAAAGAAATGGGTATCCCTTTCATGGAACATCTGCGTAGCGAAGTATCGGAGAGTGAAGTTGTTTTAAGAAGCCGGGAAGAAATGGTACAACGCGCTGCCGCACTATTTGCCGTATCGGTTTATTCGGAAGTTATGCTATCTGAAAATTCAAGTCGCAAAGAAGCACTGAAATATGTTGACAAAATAAATGAACTGTATGATGCTGGTAAATGGATGACCCCTGATGAAAAAGCTTATATCAATGATCCCGAACCGGAACAACAAACCTGTTTACAATTCGTATGGCGATATGAATGTTGCGGCGTGCTTCTATGGGCTGCCGGTATTGTGGAAGAGTTACCCTATCCATCCGAAATCATAGATGTCCCCGTCCTTGCCGCTATCTTCTGGCAATCTAAAGGCATTGCAGACTTAATGTCGAAAGGTTTCGCCCGCCCCGAAACCGAAATTCTGGATATGGCAGACCTTACATTACGTTACGACTGGGCTTGTGTAGATGCCCGTATCAAAGGAAACGATGCTCCGGCATCTCTCGACGGAGGTGTTGTTGTGGAAAGGCATTATGCCTTCAACTGGATTATCGGAGCAAACGATAATGCGGACTGGGACGATATACAACCGAATACTTAATGTATAAAACCGAGTAAATTTTACATGAGGAAGTTTCTCTGCCTGTTATTCATTATATGGGCTGTAAATGGTTATGCGCAAAACGATAGCGTCCGGTTTACACTGGACGTAGACCGTTTTGCCGGTAACATACAAGCCCGCCAGGAGGTCCATATCAATTATTACAGCAACAAGCCGGTCAGCAAAATCAGTATGCCGGAATGGGGAGACTCCATTGAAGTAATAGATACCGAACCTCACCGGACAAGTACCTCCCAGTTGCAGATTATCAATGGGGAACAAAAAAACATCCGGCAGGAGGGTTTCTATTATAAAGTCCGCTTCCTGTATCCGGGGATGGTGACCGTTCCGGGAACGACTGCAACCATAGGGGGCAAACAATATACTTGCCCTTCGCAAACCATAGAAGTCTTTCCTGGAAAAGAGATAAGCCATGTAACCTGTACGCTATCCGTCAGCCCCGAACATCCCCAACCCGGAAAAGAGTTCTGGTTTACCATCACCTGCAACAGCAAACCGGATAAAGAATATCCGTCCATCTCCCATATGGGTTTGCTACAAGTTAGCCGCAAAATGGAAAAGTCGTCTACAAACGGCGTAGAACAATATAAATTCGCTTATAAATACAGAAGCAATAAATCAGGTACCTATAGCCTGTATCCAGAAAACCTGACATTCGGAGGAGTAACGTATCCGGTAGAAGCCTATTCTTTTGATATCGGGCATGGGAACAAAAACATTCCATTATACCTATGGGGAATGCTTATCGTTTTTGTTATCGCTTCATTGTTTATCTATAGACGGGACCATCGTCCGGTTGCAGCCGGAACCGTCAGTTCGAGATTTTGTTTCAAAGCATATATGCTACTTCTATTAACGATAGCATCCATTCTGTTTACTTTCCTGTTGCTGTCCAATCTTCTTGCCTATGCTCTCTTTTTGCAGGGGATACTCATGCTGATGGTAGCCATATGCCTGGTATTCGGGGAAATGCGCCGTTCCATAACCAAAATAGAAATAAACGGAAACAATATATCTGTTAGCAATTATTTCGGTTTTGGTAAAAAGAAAACCTATAATCTTTCCGAGATGGAAGGTTTCACCCGCTCTGTCCTGCAAAGCCGCGGAGGTAATTATCAATATACCTATTTGATAAAAAACAACCGCCGTATCATCCGGGTATCCGAATTTTACCACAAGAACTACCAATCATTGCTTAGCTGTATTTACAAACGTTGTAAATTCCTGGGTGACAAGCAGGTTTCTCTTATAAGAGAAGCCAAAGAAATATTCGCTCCCATACAATAAAACTACAATGTTTCATTGCAGCTATTAAAATAAAGAAGTACCTTCGTTGCCCGTAATTTTATCCTTTAGACTATTGATTATATGAAATCAATGCAAAACAAATTTTTGTTGATTTGTTTGCTAACTGCCTTGGCATTAGGGACAAAAGCTCAGACACAAGAACCGGATTCCATACAAGTGGCAACAACAGACTCTGTGCCTAAGAAAAAGCTGAATATCATACAGAAGCTCCTTAATTACTACAGCGATGCCAACAAAGAAAAGAAAGACAAAAAATTCGATTTCAGTATAATAGGCGGTCCACACTTCGCGAGCGATACAAAATTAGGACTGGGGTTGGTAGCCGCAGGACTTTATAAAACGGATAGAAACGACAGTACGCTGCAACCGTCTACAGTATCTTTGTTCGGGGATGTATCCACAGTCGGTTTCTACCTGTTGGGGATACGGGGAAGCAACATCTTTCCCAAAGAAAAATACCGGCTGAATTATACGCTCTATTTCTATTCCTTCCCCAGTTTATATTGGGGTGAAGGATACGAGAACGGAATAAACAACGATAACAAAAGTACTTACAACCGCTTTCAGGCAATGGTAAAAGCTGACTTCTTGTTCCGTTTGGCAGACAATTTTTATGTAGGTCCTATGGCCTCTTTCAATTATATCAACGGAAAAGATTTTCAGAAACCGGAACTTTGGGAAGGAGAAGACAGCCGGACAACCAACCTGAATGTAGGTCTTTCCGTAGTATATGATACCAGAGACTTCCTGACAAATGCATATAAAGGGTATTACCTCCGGATAGACCAACTGTTCAGTCCGTCTTTCCTGGGAAATAAAAACGCATACAGCAGTACGGAACTGACCACCAGCTATTACCATCCGGTATGGAAAGGCGGTATCCTGGCAGCCCAGGTTCACGCCATGTTAACATACGGGGATACTCCCTGGGGAATGATGGCGACATTAGGCAGTTCATACTCTATGAGAGGATATTATGAGGGACGATTCCGCGATAAAAACGCAATCGATATGCAAGTAGAGTTGAGGCAACACGTATGGAGAAGGAATGGTGTCGCCGTGTGGGTAGGTGCAGGGAATGTATTTCCCAATTTTAAATCGTTCAAAGCAAAACAAATACTGCCGAATTACGGTTTTGGCTACAGATGGGAATTCAAGAAACGAGTGAACGTCCGCTTAGACCTCGGGTTCGGCAAAAATCAAACTGGATTTATATTTAACATCAATGAAGCTTTTTAGTCAAATAAAAAATTGGTTCGGGAATCAGGAACATCTTTTTTATCTTTTCCTCTTTATTCTGATTATCCCCAATCTTGTCTTGTGCTTTACGGAACCGATACCGGCAGTTGCTAAAATAGCCAATGTATTACTGCCGTTAGCCTGCTATTACTGGGTAATGACGCTATCCCGGAACTGTGGCAAAATGTTCTGGATATTGTTTCTGTTTATCTTTTTCGGAGCCTTCCAGATTGTACTGCTCTATTTATTCGGACAGTCTATCATTGCAGTAGACATGTTCCTGAATTTGGTTACTACCAATTCTTCCGAAGCGATGGAGCTTCTCGACAACCTGATTCCGGCATTGGTTACCATTGTCATTATTTATATCCCGGCATTGATACTGGCTATGGTTTCCATTATTTATAAACGGAAGGTATCCGTCGAATTTATCCGCAGGGAACGGATACGGTCTTATCTGTTTTTGGTTATCGGCTTTATCTCATTGGGTTCGGCCTATGCTTTCGATAAGAAATACGAAATTACTTCGGACTTATATCCGCTGAATGTATGCTACAATGTTGTTCTTGCCGTTGAGCGTGATGCACAGACAAGGAATTATGCTGAAACGTCCAAGGATTTTACTTTCCAGGCAAAGGCTACACATGATAAAAGCAAACGGGAAATCTATGTGCTGGTAGTCGGTGAAACATCCCGTGCCCTGAACTGGGAACTGTACGGTTACGGACGTACTACCAACCCGGAACTTACAAAAGTGCCCAATCTGTCCATTTTTACGGATGTACTGACATTATCCAATACGACCCATAAAAGCGTCCCGATGTTGATGTCGGCCATTTCTTCGGAAAACTTCGATTCAATCTACCGGCAGAAAGGCATTATTACTGCATTCAAGGAGGCAGGTTTCAAAACGGCTTTCTTCTCGAACCAAAGATATAACGACTCATTTATTGACTTCTTCGGAAAAGAAGCGGATACATGGGATTTCATTAAGGAAGATGAAGGGGTGGCCAACCAAAATCTTTCGGATGACGAATTACTTAAATTGGTGGAAAATGTACTTGCCAAAGATGACCAAAAGCTCTTTATCGTACTTCATACGTATGGCTCCCACTTCAATTACCGCGAACGGTATCCTGCATCAAATGCCTTTTTCATGCCGGACAGCCCGGCTGATGCAAAATTCAAATACCGTGATAATCTGGTTAATGCCTATGATAACTCCATCCGTTACACAGATGATTTTCTGGCCCGGTTGATAGGTATGCTGAACAGCCAGTCTGCCGAAACGGCTATGTTATATACATCTGACCACGGGGAAGATATTTTCGACGACAGCCGTCATCTTTTCCTCCATGCCTCTCCTGTTCCCTCCTATTACCAATTGCATGTTCCATACATCATCTGGACATCCGATTTGTATCGTGAGGCCTATCCTGAACATATCCATGCCTTAGAAAGCAATAAACAGAAAGCGGTAGCATCCAGTTGTGCCGTGTTCCATACAATGCTGGATTTGGCAGGTGTACAAACGTCTTTATTCAACGACTCCTTTTCTGTGGCAAGCCCGCTCTATACGGAGCATCCGCGATATTACCTGAACGACCACAACGAACCGCATTCATTCTTCGATTTAGGACTGTCGAAAAAGGATTTCGAAATGTTTGAGAAAATGAAGATTAAGATGGACAATGGGAAATAAGAGTCAAAAATAATAAAGACAATTATTTACGCACTAAAATCTAACTGTCTGTGCAGACAAAAACAATTGTTTTTGACTTCAAAAGTAACTGTATTATCAGACGCGGATTAATAAACAGAAATATGTATTAATCCGCGTCTGTTTATTTTACTTTTGCTGAATACAACGAACCGCATTCGTATCGGATGAATTACTATTATTCGCCCTGTAGGTATCGGCATCAAACCGCATATACCAATATGCCTCAGACGCCCATATGTAAGGGGCACCGCCTTCTCTCATAATCTCCCCATTTTTCTTCGCCTGTGCATTTTCATAAGACCGGGTTTTATTCATCTCAGCACTTAAATCGACGGACGGAATATACATTATGTTTTTATAATCTTCTATTGAACCGACTTTCCATCCGGACGGACAGCTTTTATTTGCAAAGGGAACAGCTCCCTGATTGACCGGAGACACCCAGTAACTCTTACTACTTCCTGTTACGATTTTAGGAGCAGTGGTACTTCCCGGATATACCGGTGTAGAATGTTTAATGGCAAAACTTTTGTTGCCGCCTGCCACATAAGTATTGATAACAGTAATCCTTTCATCAGCGCTTTTTGTTGCAAAAAATTCATCTGCATTTCTCCCTTCCGGATTTGTATTTCTGGTAAATTTATATGTCGTAGTTATTACTCCCGTATTCGGGTCGGTTGTTTCGGATAAGGTCGGTTTAAATATCCATCGCCAGTTGTCGTGGCAAGTTACATCCACTCCTTTTGGCGAAACCAGCTTAACAGTAAAGAAGGCATTTGCCGATGGGAAGAAAGTAATATTCGGACTTGGATTGGATAAGTTATCTATTGTCGAATAAGACGGTTGAGAAGCGGTAAATTCCGAAAGCACGATATTCTTATTTATAGAATAAACCGTAAATGTTTCAGATAACGTATTGTCAAACTTATTCCTTACCGTAATCGTAGCGCTACTTCCTGTTGCTGCTGCATCGTCTACATGGAAAGTATAGGTTTCAACATCATTTGAAGTAGTTGTCTTATCCAGAGTCAACCATGCAGGAACACCTTCCATATCGCAACCATGCAGCGAGAATACGGTCAATGTCACTTTATCCGAGGCATTATTATAAAGACGCAGACGACTGTTCGTTGCATCATAATTGCCCCCATTCGATACGGTAACTGCGGACTGGCGGACATTTATTGCCGTTTTTACTCTAACGGTTAGCGGAAGTTTCTTGTCATTATTCTTAGCATTTACCACATTAAAAGTATATCCATCGATGGGTGAAGTGGAGGGAAAAGAGGGGTCATCCGTATTCAAGGTTAACTTTATATTACCCGCAGCATCCGTCAAAGCATCTTTATCCCTTTCGAACCAATCGGGAAGGTTGCCACCGGAAACATCTTCCAATGTACATCCACCGGTAGATACAATATTCAAAGTGACCGAAGTCTTACCGGAAGTTTCATCCTTATATAAGGTGATAGTCCCATTGTCTTTATCAAAAGCACACTCCGATGAAGCCGATACAAGTTTGGCTACAGGTATAGCTATCGGATGGATTATCAAAAGGCTTTCATTATTTGTCGCTTTATCTATAAAGCGAAGATATGCTACCGGGAAATCATTCCCCGTATAGTCTGCATTACGGGATACGGTATAGGCAAACTTCTGTGTTGCCGAACGCGCAGCCAAAGGAGTAACGGTCAACCAAGGAGCCGTAGTCACTTTCTTCTCATAGGTGAGCGAATAATCCATTGCAGAATTGGAAGCAACAGCAACGGAGAAAGCAGCCCCGTCGGTTATTGCCATATTTACTATCCGGGTATCGGGGTCGTAATCGCCATTTGCCACATCGATATTTACATCAAAAAGACCGGAGCCTTTACCCGGGTCATATCCATCTACTAAATCCCCGTCTGTCCAGTCGGCTACCTCCAAGGTGAAATCGAGGTGATATTCATCCGCTTTTGTGATACCTATCGTATACCGGTGATTCGCATTGATTTCAAGGAAAGAAGAGCCACCACCGGCCGTTTCCTGCTTGAATGGAATCCGGTAAGTCACTTCTTTCGATTCGGTTTCGTTTACCCGGTAGGTACCGGTCAATACCAGATAGGCTTCATCTGCCAACAGGCTCGGATAGCTATAGAAAGCGGATACTTGCGTACCGGTATTGGCGTTGTCACCCTCAAAAGTACGAGCCGGGTATGTAATCAGTTCACCGTCTTTTGCTACAGGGTCTCCATATACTTTAACAGGGAAAAAGGATACGCCCGTCCGCCCCTTCGCCATCGAAATGGTTTCAAGATGAAAACGGGATTCTTTTTCTACATTCGTAACATCAAAACGTGCCATTGTACGGGTCAGCTTAAACCCTACCTGTACACGGGAAGATGAACCTAAATCGGTCAGGTCGATAGGCACAGTCTGAGCACCAACCATAGGCAAAGGTAAGCCTAATGCAGGCGAAGCATCGGTAAGTAGCGGGGAATGGAACTTTTGGAACTGTTCTTCAGTAGGAGTACCATCGTTCAGGACTCCTGTTTCCATATCATACGCCAGAGGGTCGAAATAAGCATCGGTTACCGGATTGCCATCAACAGGATTTACCAGTTCCGTTTGATTGGCTATGCTGTACAAGCGGACAAACAAGCCTTTTTGAAGTTCCAACAAAGCTGTAGTTGTGGCGTTGTCCGTACTTGGTGTAAGGTTGAGTTCCCTTGCTCCTGCCGGAAGAGGCGAACCGTCTTGTCGATAGGAAAATCGTTCGCGGAAAGTATAGGTTCCGTTTTCTTCCTTTGCAGCAAAAACATAAATATCTAACGTACTGATTTCGTTTTCCTTCCCGGTTGCAATCGCTTTGGTTTCTGCCTTTGTTTCTGTTTTAGTAGCACTTACTGAAAGCTTGTTTTTAAAAGAGAGAAGAACTTCCCTCCTGCTCCCGCTATCCGTATCTTCACCTGAAGAACGGTCTGTCTTATCTGTTTCTGCCGTACAGCCAGCCAACAGTAGGGCAAGCATACATATGCCTGCCGTTAATGTCCTAAAGGACATCTTCTTAGACGATTCATAATGTAGATTTGTTCTCATATTGAATATTTTTGTAGTATACGTTTTTATACGATTAGCATGTAAATGCTATATTAGTTCTATTGAAACTATGGAAAAAATATCTACAATAATCAAGAAAAATGCAATTCCCTGAAAGTTGTTGTTTATTATAATGATTCAGGGAATCGAGGGCTCCATTCAGATGTTATTTGCTGTATATTAATAAATTAAGCCTTGTTTTTGTTTGTTATTTATTCATATATTTGCGTCTGTTATTAACGTAGTTTCAATAGAACTAAGGCAGAAGAACAACTACACAAATGAACCAATTATTATCAGAAAAACAAAGAAAATGAACAAAAAATTTTCAATTAAGACGAATCAATAAAGTAATATTCTACCAATTTTCTACCGAAAAATACACCGTAAAACGTTGAAGGACAGCAAAAACAAAAACTGTAGTGTTCTGAGTTTTCAGAAAAACATACTTTTTTCAAAAGTAAAAGGTTTTGGTTAAATGGGTCAGCAACAAAGACAGTGACAAGAACAAAGCCGTCGACATATGGTGCTAACAAAAACGAAACTCAACCGGAATCGTAGTATAAGATACAAGATGCTGTCCGCTTTTATAAACAATCCAAATTTTCAAGACAGGGCAAGAATTAACAAGAATATCCATACCTTGAAATTGATACAAGTAAATTGGGGGGAGATGAATAAGGAAATCAAAAATTTCTACAAGGTCATGAAATGGTATAGGACATGATTTAATACTATAGTTCATAAACAAAATTTTAAATCCTGTCACTTTTCGTATATATGGACGAGAAAGAAAGACAGCCGAGAAACAAAGGTTAATCGGCTGCCTTACGGAAAGTGACAAAGGTTTCACTTAGATTTACGATTTAAATAACGGATTAAGGCTATAATTAGCCAACACACGAGAATAAAAGGTACCAATATAAGAGAAATCATAATAATCTCACCTGTACCTAAATTAGCAAGAGAACATAACATAATAACAAATTTTAAAAATAATCACAAAAATAATCATTCATAATCAATTTTAGGAATAGCACCGTCAATTTTATCACCAATATACTTACCAGCATTTAACAAACCTGTAGCATCAGAAGGACCAGAATTCATAATTGCTTTCTTTAATTCAGCAATCAACTTATTCTTTTGAATCTTAGCGGTATCAGAGAAATACTGTTGTTGTTGAATGTTACCATTAGTTTGGACTTGAGTAGCATCAGTATTAGCAATAGTGTTAGCTATCTTTTCAATCTCATGTTCTACCTGTTTTTTAGTAAGGTCACGTTGTGCCCATCTCGCAGCAATATCAGCAGTTTGTTGCATCAATTGATTTTGCAACTGTTGGGGAAGTACCTTAAGCATTTCAGATTTACTCAGATTATCAATAGCAGCACCACGGGCAAGAATAGCATTATAGGTAGTCTCACCTTTAACCTTATCAGTTTGAGCAGCCATCAAATCCTTTTGAACACCTACGAGTAATTGTTCCATAGCCGTTTTAGCAGCCTGAGACTTCGTATCCTGCATTTTACTTTCAATATCGGCAATCATAGAAGCAGCCTTATATTTACCTTCAATACGAAGGTTATTTTCCTCTGCATTCATTTTACCTCTCTGGGACTTTGCCAAAGACAATTGAGTATATGTATCAATAGCAGAACCAACAGCATCAGCAAGACCGGAATAATCGGCAGAATAAGGCGTAGCAGTAGGAGGGTTAACACCCTGACCGGAAGGAGCAGAACCGGAAGTTCCAGAGGTAGAAGTAGCAACACCAGCATTACCACCGGACATCATAAGATTAGGGTTCAAGCCAGCAGCTTCCAAACGTTGACGTTGAGCAGAAGCAGAATTATACTCATTCGTAGCATTAAACATATCCCATTGATTCTGTTTAGCATCATTATAGAATTGCCATTGGTCACCTAATTGTTGTTGATACATTTCCTTATTGTAACCAATCTGTTTATTAAGCATCTTTTCATTAAATGCATTATTCATTTGAGCTATATCTTTATTAGCTGCATTTGTCATAGCAGTCGCAGCAGTTCCAGCAGCAGCACTAATACCACTAGAAGCAATATTGGATATACCAGTAAATACACCCATAACATAAATAAATAATAAATTGATAAAAAAGGGCGGAATAAACCGCCCTATAGTAACTAACATATAAACTTACTCAGCAGCAGGAGCCGGAGAAGGTTCAGGAGTAGGAGTAGGTTCAGGAACAGCATGAGCAGCAAGTTCAGCACCATAAGTACCAACAAGATAACTACTATATGCCATTAATTCCGATGGAGATTGAATATACCTGGACTTAACAATAGATATCAACTGGTCATCAGTCAAAGACTTACGAACAGCAGCCAAAGCAGAATCATTCTTAGACATAGAATCAAAATGCCGTACCAAAGCCTCAGAGGACATCTTATCCAAACGCTGTTGATTAAACAACATAGTAACATCAGTCGTAAAAATAACAGCCTCACTATCACCATGTGCAGGTTTATCAGATTCAAACATAAAATCATCTATAGTAGAAGGAGTATAAAAATCACTATGTTTCAAATCCAAAACACCTTTTTCTATAAAATTATACTCATAAGGAGTAACACGTCTTTTAGCAAACATAACTGTAAAATTTAATAAGGTAAACCATCAACATCCAAATTACGAACAGCCTTTATATCAAAGAACGTACTACAAAGGAATTGGTCTGTATCCACATTAGAATCAGCATTAACCGCAAAAATAGGATTAACACTATTAGGATTAACTTTCAATGAAGAATAATTGAAAGCAGAGAGAGAACTAGGAGGGTCAGGAAGAAGGAACACCGATGTAAGTTGGTCCCAAACAGATTTATTATCATAAGACATAATCCAAGAGTTCAAAGAACGCTTAAAAGCACCTACAGATACATCAAACGAAGTTTTATATTCAATATAACGAGGAGCATAACCAAGAATCACCTTAGCAACACCTGAATAAGTTTTAGCATCAGCATTCATAAGCCAATTAAGCCGAACAGGAACCATACCTAATTTATCAAATTCAGGTACAGCATAATCAGACGCATAAACCTTAGTATGCATAGGGTCTACAAAATCAGTTGTATAATCAAGAACAGGCAAACAATGATAAATACACATAAGAATACCATAACGACCCTGAGAATCAAAACGGATAGAACCACGAGCAGCACCAGTACCTTTACCAGCTATATCAGCAGCATTTTCACCTGTAATATTAGTATTCACAACCTCATTTATATCAAGATTGGTATTAACACCACCAAGATACTGACACATTTCAGATGCATAATCACCTACAGAAACATTCCAATGCTTTTGAACCTGTTCTTTATAATCCTTACTACCAGATTGAGCAATCTCTTTCCATTTCTGCATAAACTCAACTTGACGCAAAAAATAAATTTGCAAATCACCAGTAGCCGAACTACCTGAAACATCAGAATTAATAGTTACAGACGCAGGGCTACCATATTGCGCAGAAGGCAGAACACCGTGGAACAAATCTTTTTGCCAGTTACAATAACGCAAATCCAACATATTATAAGAACTAGCAGCTTTAGCACTAGAAGTTAAAAATTGAATATCTATATTAGGAGAGGTAACACCTGACATATAATCAACATTAAACGTAGAAGGACTAATATTTTCCCACTGAGAATCACGGAAGAAATCAGCATAAATCTTTTGATAAGCAAGCAAAGAATAGGCATTAAAAACAATGTTATTCATAAGAGGCTTAGAAGCCCAAGTATGGGTAACATCAGTAGCATAAGAAAAGAAATTACCATAGCCTAAATACTCCAAAAGCTTAGCAGTTAAAATACCTCTATCATAACCAAAATAATTCTTATTAACCTGAGAATCAGAAGACGATAAAGTCAAAAGACCAGTAAGATAATTGGCAATTTGTTCACATGAAAAATTAGGAACACGACCAATAAGTTTAAAATCCTGAGAAGAATCCATACTCAAAGCATGTTGCGAATTTTCATTCATTTGCGTTAAAACAGTATCAGACTTATTCCAAAGCAAATTATATGGAACAAAAAAGAAATCGTAATACTCACGCATACGAGCAAAAGCAGCAGTATTAATAGGTTGAGTTCGAGTAAACGAACTAAGATTAATATTCCAAACATCACCAGGTAAAACCTCTTTTGCTATCACAGGAAGCAACTCACCAACTTTAGCAGTAAAGTTCTTCTTTAAAGACAAATCGAAGCCATTTCGCGATACACTATTACGAATAGACTTCATGTTCATAATATTACTCATAAAACAAACTTTAAAATTAAACAAACCAAAGTAAGAAGATTAAACACCGAAATAAGAATCATAGCATACTCTAAAATTTCATTAACCGAAAAATCTCTTAACTTCTTAATCCTTAATTTACTCATCTATAAATATTTTATTCTTATCATTCAAATACTTATGTTTTATTCTATCGGAAGCACGTTTAAGAGTAGTAGACTCAAAAATTTTATAAGCTACCAATTTTTTATAAGCCTTCATATCACAACTAACGTTATCATAGAAGTAAGGGCAATAACTATTCTCATACTTATCTGATAATAAAGGCTCATCACCTTGAAAATCAGATTCATAATACTGACACTGACTATCAAAGAACTCAGTTAAATGCAAATAATCCAACTGGCTATAAAATTCCTTGATAAGTTTAATCTTACGAGTTATCTCGTAGGTAGTCGGATGGTCACACACATAATACAGAAAATGTTTAGAAATTAATAACTCTATATATATACGATTTACCCATTTCTGGAATAAATCGGAATCAACAGAATAAGAGGATACCTCAGGGTCATAGAAATAAGTTAACAAATCATCTGTCTTAGATAATTCAGTACATCCAGCAAACTCATATTCAGAAAGAGCAGAAGATACCGAACAACCAAAATAACGAATAGTAGCAGCTATTTCACGAGCTAATTCCATCGCCGTTTCACACGCGGGGAACGCTTCTCTTGCGGTATCATATAACCGATAAGAGTAAGAAAGCTCACGTGCAGATTTAGTAGCGAATCCTTTACATTTGGGGTAGAAATAACGGTAACACGACCGCCACAGGCGGAACTCCTTATAAGAGCCATTGACAACGAGGCTTTTCTGAATAAAGTCTCGAGCGGAAGTTTCATAAACCGTTTCTCGTGCACCTTGTAAAAAGCCTTGACCCAGTTTTTGAGAATGTAAACAGAATGAACGCGTGGAAGGTAACGTAAAAACTTTGGGTACAAACACAGTGCTATTAATGTAACTCGCAACATACGATGAACACTGACCTCGGGAGATTTGACAATCGACACGACCAAATCGCCATGACGAAAGTACAATCTCTGAACATGCCTGTAAGAGTTCTTCACTATTGAAGAATAATAAGAGATGATAATGCGGTCTGAAGTGGACAGGCCCGTACTCGCCAACGGCAAAGTAACGCACTTTTTCCTTTGTAATTTTTCCTGCATAATATCGAAAACGTTTTAAAAATAATTGTAAATCAGATTTACGGAGATAGGGGACATCTCCAAATAAGTAGAATTTTTTTAAGAGTTCTTCTCGCTTTTCTTCAAGCATATCACACTCACCGAAATACTCACCAGTTTCGTTATCAAACAAATCACATCCAAAGGGACGGTCTATAGAATCAATAAAAGACGCACGAGGAATATAACGGTTCGCATATGTTAAAGTAATAAAGACTGTATACTTATTACTCTGTGATTCCAAATCACACTGGAAGGCAAGACGAGAATTTTTATTAAGCAAACAAGCCTTACAGTGCCCACAAGGCACTGTAAGAAGTGTTCCAGAATAAGGATTCATTACCTTACGAGGGTCGAGACAACGACAATTCAATGGTAAAACTGTCTCCATCATTTTATCGTTGAATCACCTTTTCCAAAAATAGACTTAATACCTTCAAGAACACACTCAGCCAAATACAAAACAAATTTCCATACGGGTTTCATAATAAAACAACTTTAGTTAATAATTCTACCATTGTTCTACCTGAAATCCTATAAAAACACGTAAGAAAGTAATTATCAACACATTACCTAATATTAACGTAGTCTCAATAGAACTA
>MJGMD1__coassemble_1854_pt1 | contig 60955 bp, 43 predicted proteins | sample MJGMD1__metabat2_low_PE_010 | metagenome-assembled genome bin MJGMD1 | reverse complement strand
ACAGGTGACAGGTGACAGGTGACAGGTGACAGGTGACAGGTGATAACAAAATAAATAAAAGGAGCAAGTTTTTTTGAAGAAACCTGCTCCTTTTTTATGTTTAAATTATCTCGCTTGTCGCCAACTGTCAATTGTCACATGTCAACTGTCAATTGCTTATTGGTGTTCCTGCCTCAGCAAATCATTCACCGTCTTTACCGGATTGAATGTTTCGATAGGAACTTCCACGAAGACCGTATTCCAGTCACTCATAGCGCCATTCCATAAACCGGGAAGTTCGAGCGCTTTCAATTCACGGCCGTCTTTACTCTTATATGAAATGAAACCGGTATTCTTATCTACATAATCAGGCAAGTTGAACTTTTCGCCTTTATAATTCTTCAGAGCACAAACCAAATCTACCGGATTGAAATGAGTCCCTTTTTCAAACATCGCTTTCTTAGCCGGGTCATTCAAATCAATCTGAGAGCTTTCCAATATTTGCAGGGAAATAGTTCCATCCGGATTAACAGCAAGGAACGGACCTCCGCCCGGTTCGCCCACATTCTTCACCATACCGCAAACGCGTAGCGGACGGAGCAATTTATTCTTTATATATAATACCAACTCTGCATCTTCCAGCAAACTTGTTTCCGGGTTCTTGATACAAAGTTCATTCTGAAGAAAGTAAATCATTTCTTCTATCTGGTCGTGGTTATACTTGCCACCATCTATCAGTTCCAGATATTTAAAAATACGTTCCTGAAGAGACACCAATACTCCCGCTATCACTTTCTTAAAGATGACCGTCGAACACTTGAAGCTGTCCGGAACAACATTATCGATATTCTTAACAAATACCACATCAGCTTCCACATCATTCAGGTTTTCAATCAATGCACCATGACCGCCCGGACGGAAAAGCAACTGTCCGTTCTTATCACGGAACGGCTGGTTCTCCATATCGGCAGCAACCGTATCCGTACTTGGTTTCTGAACACTGAAAGAAATATCATATTTAACAGAGAACTTTTCTTCATATTCACCCGCCTTCTTTGCCACCAACTGCTCAAACAATGGCTTATGTTCAGGAGAAACGGTAAAATGGATATTCACTTCACCCGCATTGTTCTTGGCATACATTGCACCTTCGGCAAGATGTTCTTCCATTGCCGTACGTACTTTTTCAGGATAAGAGTGGAATAATAAAAGACCTTTCGGCAACTGTCCATAATTCAAACCTTTGCCTTCCAATAAGTTTGCAACTACAGCCTTATAATTGCCGGAAGCGACCAATGCCGGAATATCTTTTTCTTCATTAGCAATGCAAACCTTGTTTAATGCATCATAAAATGCAAAATGTTCGATTTCAGCAAAGAATTTCTTTTCGAACGAAGTTTGAGGCTCATTATATGAAGCAGACAGAAACTCATACAAATTCTTAAACATACGGCTTGCCGCGCCGGATGCTGGTACGAACTTTACGATTTTCTTATTCTTTGCCAGATAAGTATCCCAGGCATCCATATAGGTGGCTTGCTCTTCCTGTGAAATTACTTTTATCCCTTTTTCTACCGAAGCGGAAGCTGTAATTTCCAAAAACGGGAAACCTTTCACAAAGCAGGCAAGCTGCTCTTCAATCTGTTGTTCGCTGATACCTTTGGCTTTCAGCATTTCCAAATCCTTTGCGTTTAACATAGTATCTCTATTTTAATTTACAATCTGCAATACGACAGAACCTTCCGGGACGCCGCATATCGCAAATGTATAAAAATACCTTCATAATGATATGAATATCCCGATAAAAAAGTTATTTTTACGGTGTGTTTTACAGATTGTCTTTCAAAAGACAAAGAAAAAAACTGACAAACTATGGATATACAACCGTTCTTTACCGAAGACGAGAAAAAACAATTTTTCTCCAAATACAAACAGTTACTACGTTACCTCGACTCTTTTTTGCAGGAGGAAGATTTAAGCAAGATGAAGACCCTTATGAAACGTGTCGTTGCGTTGGATTGTTACGGGCGGGATAAAAACGGTATCAACGGGCTTTTACGTAATATCGACACCGCGCTTATCGCGGCTTTGGAAATCGGATTGAAACGTACTTCTGTTATCGCATTATTACTTTACCGTCCGGTATTGAAACAAGCCATCTCCTTGCAAGATGTGGAAAAACTGTTCGACAAGGATATTGCTCTGATGATAAGCCGCCTGCTTAAGACGTCTGATTTATATGCCCGTAATACGGCTATCAACTCGGAAAATTTCCATCGTCTTTTATTCTCGTTTGCCGAAGATGTGCGGGTTATCCTGATAATGATTGCAGACCGCCTCTGCCTGATGCGTTTAGGCAAGCAACTGAGAGACGATAAAGAGCGCATGCGTCTTGCCACGGAGGTTTCTTACCTGTATGCCCCGCTTGCCCATCGCCTGGGGTTATATACCATCAAAAGTGAACTGGAAGATTTATCGCTAAAATATACGGACCGGAAACAATATGATTTCATTAAAAAGAAACTGAATGAAACCAAACGTTCACGCGATGCCTATATTGCCGAATTCATTGCTCCTATCGAACAGAAGTTGAACAATGCCGGATTGAATTTCGATATCAAGGGACGAACCAAGTCCATCCACTCCATCAACAACAAATTGAAAAAGCAAAATATTGATTTTGAGGGCATATACGACCTGTTTGCTATCCGTATAATTCTGGATACCCCTTTGGAAAAGGAACGTTCAGAATGCTGGCAGGTATATTCTATCATCACGGATATGTACCAGCCCAACCCCAAACGTATGAAGGACTGGATTTCCATTCCTAAGACAAACGGATACGAAAGTCTTCATATCACGGTAATGGGTCCCCAAAACAAATGGGTGGAAGTTCAAATCCGTACCCGCCGTATGGATGAAATTGCCGAGCGTGGACTTGCTGCACACTGGAAATACAAAGGAGTAAAAGAAGAAAACGGACTGGACGAGTTCCTGAATACCGTACGTGCCGCCCTTGAAACGAAAGAATCCAACCCGCTCGACCTGATGCAGGATTTCAAAATGGATTTATATAAAGATGAAATCTACGTCTTTACTCCGACCGGGGAATTAATCAAACTTGCCAAGGGTGCTACTGTGCTGGACTTTGCATTTGCGATTCATACCAAACTGGGAAGCAAATGTGTCTCTGCCAAAGTAAATGACAAGAATGTTCCCATCAAATATGTATTGAATAACGGGGATACGGTATCAGTCGTCACCGCTCCCACCCAGACCCCTAAACGGGACTGGCTAAACATCGTTGTTACCTCCAAAGCCCGTGTCAAAATAAAACAAGCACTGCGCGAAGAAACGGCAAAAGCGGTAGACTTTGCCAAAGAAATGCTCCAGCGCCGTTTCAAGAACAGAAAAATCGACATGGACGAACCCGTATTGATGCGCTATATCAAAAAGAAAGGGTTTAAAACGGTGACGGATTTTTATGTAGAGATTGCAGAAGAACGCCTCGACCCGAATCAGGTTATCGATGAATATCTCGAACAGCTACGCCGTGAAACGGAAATATACGAACATACGGAAGTTCGGAGTGCCGGGGAATATATCACGACCACCGAAGTAGAAGAAATATCCACTCACCAGGACGTCTTGGTTATCGACAAGAACCTGACGGGAATCGAATACAAACTGGCAAAATGCTGTAACCCGATTTATGGAGACGAAGTATTCGGCTTTGTATCGACTCAGGGAATCAAGATACACCGTGTAGACTGTCCGAACGCGCAGGAAATGTTCAGCCGTTTCGGTTACCGCATCATTCAGGCAAAATGGAGTGGAAAAGGAGATAACGGCTATGTCGTAACTTTGCGGGTAATCGGACGCGACGACATTGCTATTGTCACAAATATTACATCCGTTATCAGTAAGGAGAATGGGGTAACTTTGCGTTCCCTGAATATAGATTCGGCAGCCGATGGAATCTTTCAAGGAAACTTCACGGTTATGGTTCGTGATACCACCTCCCTGAATATGCTGACTAAAAAGATTAACGCCGTAAAAGGTGTAAAAACAGTAACGAGGTTAAATTCTTAACCTCGTTAACTCTCTATATCATACCGGTTCCAATCCCATTTTCTTCGCCCTCTCCAGCATAAACCGGCGGGCAGGTTCATATTCGTTCGGGATAACCCCATCCAGAATGGCATTCTTTATCGCTTCTTTCAGGACTCCGACCGGCCTGGACGGAGCAAGTCCGAAGATTTCCATTATTTCTTCACCGGTTACGGGCGGTTGGAAGTTACGGACACGGTCTTTTTCTTCTATCTCGGCAAGTTTGCTGCGGACTTTCTGAAAGTTATTCAGGAAACGGCGCACTTTCTCCGGATTCTTGCTGGTTATATCCGCTTCACAGAGTTTCATCAGGTCATCTATATCATCCCCGGCATCGAACAATAGACGGCGGATTGCGGAATCCGTCACTTCTTCATCCGCTAAGACTATCGGACGCATATGGAGACCTACCATCTTCTGCACATATTTCATCTTCTCATTCATCGGGAGTTTCATCTTACGGAAAATACCGGGAATCATCTTTACCCCAACAAAGTTATGATTATGAAATGTCCAGCCCAGACGGTTGTCAAAACGTTTGGTTGCCGGCTTGGCTATATCATGAAAGATTGCACTCCAGCGCAACCACAGGCTATCGGTTGTCTTGCTCAGCCTGTCCAATACCATCAGCGTATGGGCGAAATTATCCTTATGCCCGATACCTTCTTTCGTCTCTACGCCTTTCAAAGCACAAAGTTCCGGAAAGATAAGAGGCAACAAGCCGCAACGGTCCAGCAAATCGAAACCGATAGAAGGTTTCGGCGACATCACAATCTTATTCAATTCGTCTACAATCCGCTCTTTGGAAATAATAGAGATGCGCTCCTTATTCCGCTCGATGGCATCAAATGTATCCGGGTCGATAAAGAAACCCAACTGAGTGGCAAAACGGACAGCACGCATCATGCGAAGCGGGTCGTCGCTAAAAGTAATATCCGGGTCAAGCGGCGTACGGATAAGCAGGTTATCCATATCATCAAGACCGCCGAAAGGGTCTACCAATTCACCATACCGGGCCTTATTCAGGCAAAGGGCCAGTGCGTTGATTGTAAAATCGCGACGGTTCTGGTCATCTTCCAAGGTTCCGTCTTCCACAATAGGCTTACGGCTGTCGTGGGTATACGATTCCCGGCGTGCACCTACAAACTCGAGTTCGAGGTCACCGGCTTTTACCTGTGCGGTTCCGAAGTTTTTAAACACGGATAAATGTGCACCCCGTCCCAGTTTCTTAGCAACAGCTTTCGCCAACTCGATTCCACTGCCTACAGCCACAACATCTATATCTTTAGACGGGCGGTGCAGGAATATATCCCGTACATATCCACCTATCACATAAGCTTCAACGCCCAGTTCATCCGCAGCTTCAGATATCAGGTGGAACGGCTTTGCCGAAATATGATTTAATATATCTTGTTCTTCTATATACATTTATTCTTTCTTATTGTCCCCCATACTATTCTTACTATGGGACTGCAAAGATAATTAAATTCCCCCAGTGATACCAATTCTCCGTTTTTCCAATATCTTTGTCCGAAAGCGAAGACAGGTTGCACCTCAGCATAAAAAATGAACAGGTTCATTTTATTCTACATCCGGTTTGCACTATCTTTGCAGGAAATAGTACAAATCGCTAATTAAACAGTAATCAGCATGAAAAAGTCTGTTATCTATATTGCAGCTCTTGCATTGACAACCCTGGCGGCCTGCAACAATACCGAAAAAGAGGCACAAGCCCGCCTCGATAATGCGAAAGCTATGTTTGAACGGAATGAGTACTTTGCAGCTAAAAGCGAAATAGACAGCATACGTGCCCTCTATCCGAAAGAATATAAAGTATTGAAGGCCGGCCTTTCCCTGATGAGACAGGTCGAACAGAAAGAAGCGGAACGTAACCTGGCCTTTTGCGACAGCATGATACCGGTAAAGGAACAGGAGCTTGCCGAACTCCAAAAGAACTTCTCTTTTGAAAAAGATACTGCCTATAACGAATTGGGTACGTATGTCCCGAAACAACAAACCATCGAACGTAATATCCAGCGCAGTTATATCCGTTCCGGAGTAAACGAAAAAGGTGAAATGTATATCGCCAGTGTTTACTTTGGCAAAAACCCATTGAACCATACAGGCATCAAGCTAAGCACCACCGACGGCATGCATGCCGAAAGTCCGGCAATTCCCTACGATGGCGGTTTGAATTACCGTTTCAAAGATTTAGGGAACACAACGGAAGTGGTAACTTACAAAGGGGAAAACTGTGAAGATGTTGCCAAATTCATTTATGCCAATGAAGGCACGCGCATCAAAATGGAATATACAGGAGGCAAACCGTATATTATTTACATCAACGACTCTGATAAGAAAGCGATTGCCTCCACATTGGATCTGGCTGTTATCCTGAGCGACATCGAAAAGATGAAAAAAGAAAAGGATAAAGCGACAAAAAAGCTGGACTACCTCAAAAAGAAACTGGACGAATCGATTTAGGTGACAGGTGACAGGTGACAGGTGACAGGTGACAGGTGACAGGTGACAGGTGATAACAAAATAAACTAAAAGAGCAAGTTTTATCCAAAAAATTTGCTCTTTTTTTTATGTCTTAATCCTCCCGCTTGCCGCAAACTGTCAACTGTCACTTGTCAACTGTCAACTATCACCTGCCTCCCCCTGTCATTATTTCAAAATTACCACCTTTCTGCTAACACTCCTGATAAGCAAAAAGGACAATTCAGGAGAAATTCAGCCCTTTTTCCCCACAAAAAGAGGGCTTTTATACAGAATCCGGAACCTATTTCCATATATTCTGAGGGTATTTCCAGTTATCCTTGCGAATAAATACAACTATTTGCGCACTAAAATACAACTGTCCGCGCAGATAAAACATGTATGTTTCGACTTTAAAGCATATATGTTTTGAAATCGAATCATATATACTTTGATTTTTGATGTTATCAGGCGGAGAGGCAATACTATAATGGTAAGAAAACCGAACTCGACGCAGATATTAAATAGATTATTATATCCCGATAAACATAACAATATGTTTAGGTACGGATTTCACGGAAAACACGGATTAATACATGTTATATTTTATTAATCCGTGTTTTCCGTGAAATCCGTACCTAATAAATCAATACCATCACCATACCAATAAGTAAGATATACATCATTATCAACAACAAACCGACAAAGCTAAACCTCGCGAGAGCAGCATATTCCGATACTCTTCCGTATCTCTACTCTTACACCGCAAAGAAAACAAGGTTATTTTATCAATATGTCAAAATATCATTTTGCAAAATCAATATACCGGAGATAGTACTTGTATAGGGGCTATCAAAGAACATATCATATACAACAACTTCAAAATGTATCCGGAAAAGCTGAAGAAGAATAGCCCTCTTTACCAGATTTCATTGCAACTACTTAGTTTAGACAAGTCAGAGGAGGCTACACTCTGTCTATTATTCTGAATATCAATAAAAACAAACAATTTCCTCATAATAAAACAAGCCACAATACAAATAGCAATACGAATCAAACATAATAAAAGGTATTGTATTTTTTAAAAATATCACATACATTTGCATCCATAATATACAACCATAACATTGTTTTATAACCAATTGAACAGCTCTAATCCATATTAATAAGAGGAAATTATTAACACATATATATCTAAAAATTATTTTTTTACAAATGACAAATTCTAATTTAACACGCGTATTAACCAATAAAAAATGGCAGGTGAGTGTATATCTATTATTCTTATTCACTCTATTATCTTGTGAAAAAGAGGATAAAGTGATGGAAGAAGAACTAACCGGTTCATGGAGAGTAGAAGCTGCTTATTATAATCCTTCTATGGACCTACTCAAATTTTTGGATACAAATAATGTACTCACTTTAAATGCAGATAAAACCTTTGATATTTCCAAAGATTTGATAATTCAAGAAGGGAAATGGCGCATTGATAAAAATATCGATGATGAATCCAGGCTTAAATTGGATTTTGAAACATCATCCCTTAAAGTTGATGCTGTCGTAAAACATGATGGAACAAAACTGACATTGATGAATTATAAACTTGTCCCCGATCCAAACTCAGCATTTAAGGACATAGAAGTAACACTCTTCAATATAATGTTAGTAAAAATCAAGTAAGCAAAGAATACAGAATTAAGGTGAAAGAGGTGAATGTATATCCATATATACCTCCAATCCTTTCGAAAACAAAAAAATCCCGAAAAACGATTGTTTTTCGGGATTTTTCAATATAAGTTATTTTACCATATTACCACTTAATTACTTGCCTTATGTACGGTAAGTTGTGGGAATGGGAAATCGATACCTTGAGCATTAAAGGTTTCATATATAGCCTTATTCATATCGAAATATACATTCCAATAATCCCCACTGTTTACCCATGCACGCACTACGACATTCACACTACTGTCTGCCAAAGCATGCAAAGCGATAAGGAAAGCCGGATCTTTTAATATACGTTCATCTCCATTTAAAAGATTTTCAATAACACTCTTTGCTTTTTCAAAATCTTCTCCATAATCTATTCCTATAATCCATTCCACACGGCGTGTTGTCTGATTACTGAAATTCGTTACCACTCCACTGCTTAATGAACCGTTCGGAATGTAAATCACCTTATTATCGGCTGTGGTCAGGATTGTATGGAATATCTGCACTTCTTTTACTGTTCCGCCTACACCTTGCGATTCGATATAGTCACCAACCTTATAAGGTTTGAACAACAATATAACCAACCCACCTGCAAAGTTTGCCAGGTTCCCGCTCAGCGCCATACCAATGGCAACACCGGCAGAGGCAAGCAAAGCGGCAAAAGAGGTTGTCTGAACTCCCAATGCACCGACAACAGAGATAATCAACAAAATAGTCAAGATGACATTTACCAGACTACCAACGAACGTTTTTACCGAAGCGTCGATATCACGCTTACTCAGCACACGTTTCACCAATTTATTTATCAGATTAATGACAAAACGTCCAATAATAAAGACTAAAAGGGCTTTTATTATAGTCCACCCCAAATCTGCTCCTTGCGAAATAAGAGAATTAATCACTTTTTCCAGCTTTGTGCTGGCTTCTACTGCTGCTAATAGTATCATAATTAAAAATTTAATATTAAAAAATATCCATATAGTTAAATAACAATCCTACCCACAAAAAAGTATTACAAAGTGTAGCAAAGGTATAAAGTTTTTTTAATCTGTTAAAGAACTGATTTTATTATGTAGTTTTGCAACCAGTCAAATAACATCTTAATGAGCATCTTATGAGGGTATTCCTTATTTTTATAGGCATGTTGCTGTTCGTTGGAAACAGCTTTGCACAATCCTACGAAGAACTGGTAAAAAAAAGTTATGATTTTCTGGACAAAAAAGATTTGGTTTCCGCAGAAGAAAGCCTGAAAGCTGCTATGCGCAAAGAACCTGCCAACCCGCTTAATTATGCTTTGCTGACTAATCTGGGAACAATACAACGCAGGCAGGGTAAGTTGGAAGAAGCACTTCTCTCCTATTCTTCGGCTTTAAGCGGCCACACTTCCAATATTACCATTTTAGAAAACCGTGCCTCCCTCTATACGGAACTGGGTGAAACAGAAAAAGCTCTGAGTGATTACAACACGCTATTAATTGCAGAACCGACCCATCAGGAAGCTTTGTATTGCCGTGGATTGATTTATATCCAACTGAAAAATTATATGTGGGCGGAACAGGACTTCGATAAGATATTGGAGATAAATGAAAAGTCTGTCCGCGCCCGTCTGGGACACGCCATCCTTGAAAAAGCACGTGGCAACTATACCGAAAGCGAGAAAATATATAATTACCTGATTAAGGAAATGCCTCGCGACTGGATTTTATATGAAGGACGCGCCGACCTTTATTTTATGATGGGAAAGAACTCCCGTGCGATGGCTGATATTGAAAAAGTATTTACCGAAAGCGAACCCAGTGCCGCCTTATATGTATTACGTGGTAAAATAAAATTATCCCAATACGAAAAAGAACGTGCCATCCTCGATTTTGAAAAGGCAGCATCCATGGGATACGACAAGGCAACCATCGATGAGCTGATGAAATTAACGAAATAAAGACATCCCGTAAAGAAGCCGGCCATAACAGCCATATCCATCATATATCCGTCAAATGTAACGGGAAGGAGATACTCCGAATTGGTTTGTAAAATGTTTACGGAACGTATTTATATCATTATAGCCAACCATTTCGGCTATTTCTTGAACCGAATATTTTTTCTGTATAATCAATGAAGCAGCTTTACTCATGCGTATGCCACGGATTGCTTCAATAATTGACAAATTACTTTGCTGCTTCATTTTCCTGTATAATGTAGGCTGGCTGAGATTCAGGAGTTCAGCCAGCATCTTCGCACTGAAATCAGGATTAGTAAGGTTTGCTTCAACAATACCAATAACCTGTTGCATAAAAGGGTCAGCCTGTTCTTCGCCTTCCGAATTCTCAGCTGTATGTTTTAACATCAACGTTTTGGTATAGATTCGTTTCAATTGCTTACGCATATAAATCAGATTTTCGACTTTAGCCTTAAGTATTTCAGGGTTAAACGGCTTCATCAGATAATCATCCACCCCTATTCGAAGGCCTTTCAACAAATCTTCTTCTTCCGCTTTAGCTGTAAGCATTATAATAGGGATATGTGAAGTTTGCAAATTACTCCGGATTTCCATACAACAAATAAAACCATCTTTAACAGGCATCATGATGTCTGATATTATCAAATCCGGAATTTCATCAATTGCAATTCTTACTCCCTCATCGCCGTTGCAGGCTTCCAATACCTGATAATCCTTATTAAATAGTGTATGAATGTATTTTCTTATTTCATCATTATCCTCCACTATCAATAACTTTTTGTATGAATTAGTTTCCAAGGTTTTATTTAGCAACTGCGGTACATAAAAAGTTTCTTTTTCTTTTGGCTTCACCGCATTCTCAACCCATTCACATTCGTCATCTTTAAAATGTTCTTTTCCTATCGGAAGATAAAGAGTGAATTTTGCTCCTTTCCCCGGTGAACTGTCCAATACGACTTGCCCATGATGAATATCCATCGTATTCTTAACGATACGTAATCCTATGCCCACCTTGGTAGAAAATGAGGGTTCATTTTTGCCTGTTATAAAGGAATCAAAAATGCGTTCCTGCCAATCTTCTGCTATTCCCGGACCATTATCGGACACAGAAAGTAAACAAAACATTTTCCCGTCCACTTCTCTTTCTTCCAGTGAAACCTCGATTATTCCACAGGAAGGAGTATACTTAAATGCATTTGAAAGCAAATTTTTCAAGGCCGATTCTATTTTAGCCGCATCAATCCAAAGTTCAAGAAACTCTATACCTGAGTTCAGGACATACTTAGCCTTTTTTATTTCTGCCATATGCTTAAAAGAATTCATCACCTGTTTAACCAAAGCAACAATCTCCACTTTAGACAGACTTAAATGAACCATGCCAGCCTCTATTTTTTGAATATACAAAAGTTGGTTCACGAGAAAAAATAACGAAGACGCATTGTTATAAACCAAAGAAAGTTTATCCTGCAATATCTGTGGAAAACGTTCCGTCTGTAAGAGTTCTTGCAGAGGCGAAAGGATTAATGTTAGCGGTGTACGAAGCTCATGAGATACATTTGTAAAGAAACTTTCCCTTTCCAGGCTGATCTGTTTCTCCTTTTCTCTTTCCAAATTAACAATAAGCAACTCGTGTTTCAACTGTTCTTCCTGAGCCAGACGCATCTGTTTTCTTTTCAGATGTTTTATCAGGTAACAGACTATAATAACAGCAAAAATAAATACCAACAGGCCGAACCAAAAAGTCTCATACCAATAAGGTAAAATTTTTACTGCTAAAGAAGTTATATCTCCGTTAGATCCGTCAGGAAAAATACTCCTGACTTCAAAAACATATTCACCTCGGGGTAAATTTGTATACGAGACTTTGTCACCATCACCAGCCACTAGCCAGTCTGTCTGGGCAGGAGTAAGTCGATAACCATATTTCTGTAAATCCTCCGAATAGGTCAAATTGCTGAACATCAGCGAAAAGTTATTATTGGTTGCGGTCAGTGTAAGTTTTTTAGTATAGGGAATACCTTTCTTAAGGATAATCTGACCGTTCACTTTTTGCCCGATTCCGACATGCTTATTATCAACCTCCAACTGGGTGATAACAACCTTGTTGGAAAGGTAATCATTCATAGCCTTATCCGGTAGAAAATAAGTTATATTCTTATTATTTCCCCAAAACAGATAGTCCTTATAAAGCATTACCGAACGGTTATTTCCAGATACATAATAGTTATAAAAAAGTTTCTGATGTTTTGAGTAACGTGAAACACTGGAGTTGGATCCCAGCCAAAGATGCCCTTTCGAATCTTCACTAATACAACCTATAAAATTACTGCTCAAACCGTTACGAGTCGTAAAATAACTCTCAATCGTATCTGAAGACAAATCCATTATACCAAATCCTTCCGCAAAACCAATATACAATTTTCCATCGGAAGAAGCAAAAAGGGAACGGACTTCCCATGCCGGGATATTCGCTTGTTTTTCAAAGCCGGATTGTATAATATTCTCTGGAAAACAGAATTTTTTAAGTCCGTATGAAGTTCCCAACCATAAGCATTTACCAGAAACTTCTACCATTGCCCGTATTACACCTGAATGTACCGGATAATGTTTAAATAATTTTGTTGCAGGGTCAAAAAGTAATAACCCATTGGAAGTTCCCAACCATAAACGCTCCTGACTGTCGAATACTAAAGACCAGACAGAGCCTGTCCAATGCGAACCGTCAGCCAAACGAATGGGAAGAACCGTTATTCTCTCATTGCCCGAATGATACCATATCAATTCGGACTGACTGTTTCCAAACCATAAATCTCCTTTTCTATCAGAGACAACACATAAAACAGTATTTCCTGTTCCGGAGGGTATTGATTCAAATGACAAATGAGACTGAGGATCGAACGGTTCCGAACTTCTCAAGATACCTTTATGAAATGAAGCCAACCAGATACGTTGCTTCTTATCGGTTGCCATTCCACAAATTTCATTATGGGTTTCCTGATGAAACCGTTTATAAAACTGCTTACGCAGGTCTGAGGCATAAACACCCCCTCCTTGTGTCCCGACCCAGATAATTCCTTCTGGATCATAATAGGCAGAAATCATCCGGGTTTCCAAATTCCGGTGTAATTGTGATGCCGTATTATTATAAACTTTTGTTGTAAGACGAGCCGGATTGTCTTTATCCGGCACAAGTACCGTATATCCGTTCCATGTTGCTACAAAATAATGTTCATTACCAAGGGGAACTACTTGATATACATCTCCATGTGATAATGTCCGGACTTTATCCTCCGGATTATAACTATATTGGTTATAAGTACCTGATTTCAGATTATAGCAAATCACTCCATCCACCCAAGTGGCTATCCATATACACCCATCAGAATATAAAAGACTTACAATATGAATCTTACCAGTTTTAAACCGGTCAATCTTACCTATTACATGAAATGTAGCCGGATCGAATGTAATAATATCTCCCCTATCTGTTCCGATATAAATTAGACCTTCCGGTGACTGGCAAAAAGCCATGTAACCTGTATCGTTTCCCCCCAAATGGGGGAACTCTTTTTCTACTTTCAGGTTAACCTCTGTTATATTCCCTCCCTTATCCGTCTTGTAATCTATCAGAACAGAAGAAAGAACATCAGGTGATATAGACCAGAAAGACGTATCATCTTGCATAAGTATGTCCTGAACTCTGGTACACTTTTCACTACCCCGGACTGGTATGAAATGCTCCATCCGCCGGTCGAAACAGAACAATCGCCTGTTGGCTATTACCCAAAGCAAACCGTTTTCCGTTTCCTTTATATGAAGCACCTTCATATAAAGGCTGTCTAAACTGAAGTTCTTAATATTCTTCCCGTCATACCGGCTCAACCCGTTATCTGTTCCAAACCACATAAAACCGTCCCGATCCTTATGAATGCAAGAGACTGTATTATCAGCCAGTCCATTCTGCATCGTAAGTATCCGGATATCTTTTTCAAAAAAAGCATAACCAGGCAAGCTGTAAAATATGACAAACAATATGACTATAATAGATTTCCTCATTGGCGAACTAACTGATCTATCCCTGAGAAGTAATAGGATCATATGCAAAGAAACAAAAAAGGAAGAAAGTATTTGTCACTAAATAAAAGAAAAAACAGCCCGACCACACAATTGAATGAAACACCCACTATTCATGAATAAAACACCCGGTATACTGACTTACAACAAGTAAAATAAATAAAACACCCGCTGTTAATGAATAATACACGAACCGTCCGATTCAACCATACCCCATACTTTTGTTTTCAAAATTATTTAAAATTAGTATTCACAACCTTAAAACTAAAAAAGGAATGAAGAAAAGAGTCACATTATTAATTGCACTGCTGATGACCAGTATATCCTATATATACGCACAGCAGCTGACCATTACTGGTACTGTTATTGATAAAGGTCTGGGTGAGCCGGTTATCGGAGCAACCGTCCTGGTACAAGGAACCACCAATGGAACCGTTACCGATATGGACGGTAAGTTTTCCATCGCAGCTTCAAAAGGAGATATATTGCATATTTCCTACATCGGTTACAAACCTCAAACTGTCAAAATCGACGGTACACAGAAAGTTCTTGCTATCCAATTGGGTGAAGATACGCAGGCGCTGGATGAAGTGGTTGTTGTCGGTTTCGGTACGCAAAAGAAAGTAAACCTGACAGGGGCTGTTTCCACCGTCGATACCAAAGCACTGGAATCACGCCCGGTTGCCCAGGTAGGACAAGCCTTACAAGGTGTCGTTCCGGGTTTGAACCTCTCGCTCAACAATCAGGGTGGAGCATTGGGAAACGCTTTGAAAGTGAATATCCGTGGTACAGGTACGATTGGCGAAGGTTCGAATGATGCTCCTCTGATCCTTATCGACGGGATAGAAGGTGATATGAATGCATTGAACCCGGATGATATCGAAAACATTTCCGTATTGAAAGATGCGGCTGCATCCAGTATTTACGGTTCGCGTGCACCGTTCGGTGTGATCCTTATCACAACGAAAAGCGGAAAGAGCGGAAAAACACAGATTACCTATAATAACAGTTTCCGCTGGTCTACCGCAACCAATCTCCCGGATATGATGGATTCCTATACATTTGCAAAATATTTCAATGCAGCAGCATTGAATAGCGGGCAAGACCCTGTTTTCAATGAAGAAACAATGGGTCGTATCATTGCTTATCAAAAAGGGGAAATCTCGACTACTACCGTTCCTAATCCGGGTAATGGCATGTTTGAATTCAACCAAAAAGCCAACGACAACCAAAACTGGGCACGTAACCATTTTAAGACTGGTTTCACCCAGGAACATAACGTTAATGTAAGTGGCGGTACCGAAAAGTTGACTTACTTTATGTCGGGTGCTTTCATGGACCAGGGCGGTAATATGCGTTACGGCGATGACGACTTCAAGCGTATGAATGCTTCGGCTAAAATCAACTCAAAAGTAAACAACTGGCTGCAAATCGGTTTGAGTACCCGTTTCATCCGCGAAGAACTGAATCGTCCGACATATGCAAATGATGATCCGGACAATACGACAAATGGCATCGATGTAGGTCTATACTACCACGATATCTCACGTACCTGGCCAACAATGCCATTCAAAGACCCGAACGGACATTATATGCGTAACTCTAAAATCATTCAAATAGAAGACGGAGGACGCTACAAACGCAGAAAAGACATTATTTATACACAGGCCAACATAACTATCACTCCGCTAAAAGACTGGAATATCCGCGGAGACATAAGCCTGAAAGCCGAACATATAAACAAAGACGAAAACCTGGCTAAAATCTATGAATGGAACTCAAAGAACGAACCGGTCCCTTTGGCATTTGCAGGTAGTTACGGCCCGGGTGCAACCTATGCATGGTCTTCCGCACAGGACAACAATCTGCTGACAACCAGTTTGTATACCGATTACTTCAAGTCGTTCAACAAAAACAACTTCAAGGTAATGGTCGGTTTCAATACCGAACTCTACAAACAAAACTACGTATATGCCAAACGTGACGATGTGATTAGCGATGAAGTGCCCAGTATCGACACCAGCATGGGAAAAGATTATACTTCCGCAAACAAGAAAGAATGGGCAACTGCCGGTTTCTTCGGACGTTTGAACTATGATTACGATGGCCGGTTCCTGGCTGAAGTCAATGTACGTTATGACGGTTCTTCACGCTTTTTGCGTGATAAACGCTGGAACGTATTCCCATCTTTCTCTTTGGGATACAACATCGCACGTGAAGGTTTCTGGGAAGATATTTCGGAATATGTCGGAACATTGAAGCCCCGCTTCTCATGGGGTAAGCTGGGTAACCAAAACACCAAAGAATTTTATCCGTTCTACCCGGCTCAACCGCTTGGATTGAAAAATGGTAAATGGCTGATAGGAGGACAACAACCGACTACAGCTACTGCCCCACTGATGGTCAGTGCCCTGATGACATGGGAAAAGATTACGACAACCAATATCGGTTTTGACTTCGGAGCCTTGAACAACCGCTTGACGGGTTCGTTTGAATGGTATATGAGAAGTACGGACGATATGGTCGGCCCTCCCGAAGAAAAATCATCGATCATCGGTATAGATAACGACAAATTACCGCGTATTAATAATGCTGCCATGCAAAGCAAAGGTTGGGAACTGGCTTTAACCTGGAGTGACCAGGTCGGCAAGGTAGGTTATACGGTAGGATTTACTTTGGCTGATGCCAGAACCAAGATCACCAAATATCCGAACGATGCCCAAATCATAGACCGTAAGAACTCTGACGGAAACATGGAATATGTACCTTATAACGGAAGATATATGGGTGATATCTGGGGATTTGAAACGATAGGTATTGCTAAAACAGATAAAGAAATGCAAGACCATCTGGCTACAACCGACCAGTCACAGATCGGTAGCAAATGGGGTGCAGGCGATATCATGTATAAAGACCTCAATGGTGACGGTAAGATTACGACAGGTTCCAATACGGTTGGAGACCCCGGAGACCGTAAAATCATCGGCAATGAAACCCCGCGTTACCAGGTAGGTATCACATTGGGAGCCAATTGGAACGGTTTCGACTTCCGTGCTTTCTTCCAAGGCGTCTGTAAACGTGACATCTGGCTGGACGGCAACTTCTTCTGGGGAGCAGTTGACGGCGGTCTTTGGCAATCTATCGGATATAAAGAACATTTGGATTATTTCCGTCCGGATGGCGACGATATGGGAGCTAACTTGAACGCATATTTCCCGAAACCCTATTTCGATAACAATGCGACAAAGAACCATAAAACACAATCCGGTTACCTGCAAAGTGCCGCCTACCTGCGCCTGAAGAACCTGTCGGTAGGTTATACCGTGCCTGGCTACCTGACAGCAAAGGCGGGTCTGAGCAAAGTACGTGTATTTTTCTCCGGTGACAATCTGTTCACCATCTCATCTATCTTCGGTGTCTTCGATCCTGAAGCAGTAGGTGGAGCATTCGGTAATGGTAAAATCTATCCGCTTTCAAGAACACTGTCATGCGGAATAAATGTTTCATTTTAACAATTAAAACATCATGAAAAAGCAATCAATCATCATATTATCGCTGGCTGTCGGTTCACTTGGTTTCACTGCGTGTAACGACTACCTCGACCGCGAACCGCTATCATCTGTCACTGCGGAAAATTATCTGAATACGGAGGCTCAACTCGCCAGTTTCGGAGCCCCCCAATACGATGCACTTCCGTCACATAAACCGGGAGAATACAGTATCGGTGTTTTCAAAACCGATAACAACAGCGACAACCAGTGTTCTACGGTAGAAGAATCCAATTTTATCCCCGGCGAACGCCGTGTTCCGACCAGCGGAGAATGGGATTTCAAAAAAATACGTGACTGTAACTATTTTCTCGAAACCGTATTACCCAAATACGAAGAAGGAAAAATCACGGGTTCGGACCCGAATATCCGCCACTACATTGGCGAAATGTATTTCTTCCGTGCCTTCCAGTACTTCACTTTCATGAAAAAGTACGGTGACTTCCCTATCGTCGACAAAACATTATCTGATGACTATACCGAACTTGCAGAAGCCAATCAACGTCGTCCACAGAACGAAGTGGCCCGTTTCATTCTTGCCGATCTCGACAAAGCGGCAGAAATGATGAAAGAAACGCCGCCGGAAGCCAACCGCCTGACTAAATATGTAGCTTTATTATTCAAATCGCGGGTTGCCCTTTACGAAGGAACATGGTTAAAATATCATGCCGGAACCGATCGTGTTCCCGGCGGACCGGGATGGCCGGGTGCTAAAGCTCCTTACCTGAAAGATTTCCAAATTGACCTGAATAGCGAAATACAATTCTTCTTATCCGAAGCTAAAACATCAGCAGAACAAATAGCCGATAATTTTCCTTTGGGAGACTATTCCAGCATGTTCAACAGTGTTGACCTTTCCGATAAGAAAGAAGTGCTGCTGTGGAGAAAGTATGATATCGGCCTAAAGATATTCCATTATGTCGTATCTTATTTACAAGCAATTTACCCGGGAGGTAACGGCTGCGGAAATACAGGATTAACCCGCTCATTGGTTGAAAGCTGCCTTATGGATAACGGCTTACCCATCTACGCTGCCGGAACTTATTATTTAGGAGACAAAACACTGACCGATGTAGCGACAAATCGCGATAAACGCCTGCGTGAATCCATAAGTATTCCCGGTGATCCGATTAATGAAAATAATAAATTCACCCGTCCGGGTATCACTATTATCCCGGAAAATAAAAATACGACAGGTTACTGTCTGCGTAAAGGTTTGAATCAGGATTTGAGTATGGGAGGTACAAATCCGGGCTATACGGCTTGTGTTATCTTCCGCGCGGCAGAAGCTTATCTGAATTATATCGAAGCCAGCTATCTTTTAAATAATAACTCACTGGATGCAAAAAGTATCTCTTATTGGAAAGCGCTACGCCAAAGAGCGGGCGTTGATGAAGACATTCAAAAAACAATCGATGCCACCGATCTGTCAAAAGAAAACGACTTAGCCGTATATTCCGGAGAACAGCCGGTTGATGCCACCTTGTATAACATTCGCCGTGAACGCCGTACGGAATTCATTGCCGAGGGTTTACGCCTTGACGACCTGTATCGTTGGAGAGCACTCGACCGAATGAAAAATTACCAAGTGGAAGGTTTCAACCTTTGGGACGAACAATACAAACTGTATGACGACTTGAAAGTAGAAGGCGAAGCAGACGAACCAAATGTTTCCAGCAGCAAATCAAGCAAATATATCCGTCCGTACCAGATACACCGCAACAACAAAGCATTCAACGGATATACATTTATGAAAGCCCATTACCTGGCTCCTATCGCTTATGATGTGATCCGTCTGAGTACTCCGGAAAAGGGTGGCGACATCAGTACCGCTTACATTTATCAGAACCCGGGTTGGGATATTCAACCGGGAACAAGTGCTAATAAGTAAAGGATATATTTAGTCCTAATAAGATTGATAACTCATACAAAAATCCCTATCTTTTAGTCTTTCGGCAAACACCGGAAGATTAAAAGGCAGGGAATTAACTATTAATAATTCACCATGAAACAGTTTCCCAAACAGTTATTATTACTTACCTCCTGCCTGGCTGTAAACCAGATACAAGCTCAGGAAAAACCGGAAACCCCAAACCTGGTATTCATCATGGCCGACCAATGGCGTGGACAAGCAATGGGCTGCCTGGGACTGGAACCGGTACAGACACCCAATCTCGACCGCCTCATCTCCGAAGGGGTATACTTTACAGATGCAATCAGTAGCTATCCTGTCTCTTCTCCTGCCCGGGGAATGCTGATGACAGGTATGTATCCGATGGACAGCAAGGTAACAGGCAACTGCAATTCGGCAACTGCTCCCTACCATGTAGAGCTGCCAACCAAAGCCCGTTGTTGGTCGGACGTGCTGAAAGACCAGGGATATGAACTGGGATACATCGGGAAATGGCATCTGGATGCTCCTCACAAACCTTACATCGACACCTACAATAATAAAGGGGAAATAGCATGGAACGAATGGTGCCCGAAAGAACGCCGTCATGGTTTTAATCATTGGATTGCCTACGGGACATACGATTATCATCTGAAACCCATGTATTGGAATACGAATGCCTCACGTGACGAGTACTATTACGTAAACCAATGGGGACCGGAATATGAAGCCGACCAGGCCATCGACTACATCGCCAATAAAGACAATAAGTTACGCAACAGCAACAAGCCTTTCGCTCTGGTTGTATCCATGAACCCTCCTCATACAGGATACGAGCTGGTTCCCGACAAATATAAAAAGATATACCAGAATGTAGATGTCGAAACGTTATGCAACTCTCCCGTTATTCCTCCCAAAGGAACGGAAGAGGGTGATTATTTCCGGAAAAGCGTACTCGACTATTATGCATGCATGACCGGGGTCGACGAACAAGTAGGCCGCATTCTCCGCGAGCTAAAAGAACAGGGATTGTTCGACAACACAATTGTCGTATTTACTTCCGATCACGGCGATTGTATGGGAATGCACCACCATATCGGCAAGGATATTTATTATGAAGAAGCCATGCGCATTCCTCTTATCGTCAGTTGGCCGGAAAAGCTTGTGCCGCGCCGCGATTCTACTTTAATGATTTCTTTTGCCGACCTTTATCCTTCCCTGCTTTCACTGATGGGGTTCAAAGGCCAGATACCTGCCGAAGTACAAACGTTAGACCTGTCCGCTTCCATCCTTTCTCCGGATAAAACACAAGAGGTCGTACAGCCCTATTATTATATCCTACCTGAAAATTTAACAACCGGATACCGGGGATTACGGACAAAAAAATATACATTTGTGGTGCACGCTACAAACGGCCAAACAGACGAATGGATACTGTTCGATCGCGAACAAGACCCATTCCAACTAAACAATATAGCTTCCGGTCAGCCGGAACTGGTTAAACAATTTTCTTCCCGGTTAAAAGGCTGGTTAAAGAAAACAAATGATCCTTTTGCAAACTGTCTATAACAAATACACACATGAAAATAAATTTTTATCTGATAATCTTTCTGATAGCAAATATCTTCTCTGCAATAGGGCAAGAAACCTTTATCCCAGTCCCGGCACCTCATCAGTTAAAGTGGCACGAGTCGGAAATAGGTGTCGTCTTTCATTACGACCTGCATGTATTCGACGGCATTAAGTACGGTCAGGGCAACAACCGTATCCAGCCAATTGAGGATTATAATATCTTTAACCCGACAAAACTCGATACCGACCAATGGATACGGGCAGCCAAAGCGGCAGGAGCAAAGTTTGCCGTACTGACAGCCACACACGAAACAGGCTTTGCCATCTATCAGAGCGATGTGAATCCGTATTGTTTAAAAGCGGTAAAATGGCGCGACGGAAAAGGCGATATCATCCGCGACTTCGTCAATTCTTGTCGCAAATACGATATAATGCCCGGCATTTATGTTGGTATCCGATGGAATTCACTTTTGGGCGTTCATAATTTTAAGGTACAGGGGGAAGGTGAGTTTGCCGCCAACCGTCAACAATGGTACAAGCGCTTCTGCGAGCGCATGGTGCAAGAACTGTGCACCCGTTACGGGGATTTGTTTATGATCTGGTTTGACGGTGGCGCAGACGACCCGAGAGGCGACGGGCCGGATGTATTGCCGATTGTCAGCAAATATCAGCCGGAATGCCTCTTTTACCATAATGTAGACCGGGCAGACTTCCGTTGGGGTGGGTCTGAATCGGGTACAGTCGGTTATCCCTGCTGGTCCTCATTTCCCTACCCTTTTTCGCACAGCAACAATACGGAGGGAGTACACAACCATAATGACTTGCTGAAACATGGCGACAAAAACGGTCGTTACTGGGTTCCGGCTATGGCTGATACACCACTTCGCGGAATGAACGGCCGTCACGAATGGTTCTGGGAACCAGACGACGAGCAGGCTGTTTATCCGGTCGACAGTTTAATGAACATGTATTATAAGTCGGTAGGAAGAAATGCCACATTGATTGTCGGCCTTACGCCCGACACGACCGGATTAATCCCTGCGGGCGATACACAACGCCTGAAAGAGTGGGGCGACGAAATCAACCGCCGTTTCTCTTCTCCCATTGCTTCGACTTCCGGGCAAAAAAAGGATCTGACTCTGAAACTGAATAAGCCGCAACCTGTCAATCATTGCATTATTCAGGAGAACATCCAGAATGGAGAACGTATCCGCCAATACAAAGTAGAAGCCAAAGTGAACGGCAAATGGCAGACAGTTTGCGAAGGTGAATCGGTTGGTCATAAACGCATCGAGCAGTTCCCGACAGTCGAAGCCTCGGCTTTACGTCTGGTTGTCTCCCAGTCGGCTGCACAGCCGGATATTCGAAACTTCAGTGCTTTCAACGTAATAACAAAGGAATGACAAGAAATAAAACATATCTGATTACATTACTCCTCAGTGGTGCGGCATGGGTTTGTCCCGGCCTCAGAGGGCAAACCTCATTTGTTTATGAGAAGGGGAAAATGTTTACTGACGTTACTGCTCTCCGGATGGAAAAGCCTATCAGGCTGGAAAAATTGCAAACCGCAGTATATTACGAAAAGAACATTCCCGGAAAGCAGCCTACCATTTCTTATCAAACAGATATACCGGCTTACAAGCAAGGAATATTTTTTAGCCGCGATTACCGCCCAGGCGATTATCAATGGCCCAATAACACGAACAGGTTATTGCCCTGGGTATTCAATAGCCTGAAAGATTTGACACAAGCTGATTATCCGGGAATTCCGTCTAACGGGATGCCTTCTGTTCTGGGAGATGCCCTGCTACTGGAACTGGCTGACGGAGGATTTCTTTTCGCGAAGGCGGTAACCGGAGAAAACAGTATCAGTTGGTTTCAAGTAAATAAGAATGGTTCGCTGACAGTCTACTTATCAACATTGGGAACCGACAATCTGGCTTCGCAGGCTCCTGTCTTATTGGTTGAAAAAGGGAAAACTGTCTATGAGGCCATTCATAAGGCATACACCTCATTAATCGATAACAGGGAAATATCAGCGTTGCAGAAAAGAACGGATAAAAACTATTTTGAAGCCTTCGATTATCTGGGCTGGTGTTCCTGGGAACATTATCACTTCAATATAGACGAAACCAAAATGCTGAGCGACCTGGATGATATCGAAGCATCCGGCATACCTATCCGGTATGTCCTGATAGATGACGGGCATCTGGCAAACAAGAACCAACAGCTCACGAGTTTCGTTCCGGATAAGAAAAAATTTCCTGACGGATGGAAAAATATCATCTCCCGGAAGAAAGCGGATAAAATAAAATGGATGGGATTATGGTATAACTTCTGCGGCTACTGGATGGGGATATCGCCTGAAAACGACTTTCCTGAAAATATCCGGCAAACTCTCTATCCTTACAACGGCAGCATGCTTCCCGGAAAAAGCAAAGAGCATATCGAAGCTTTCTATAACTATTATATCGGAACGTTGAAAAACTATGGCTTCGACTTTCTGAAGATAGACAACCAGTCTTTCCTTCTGCCTCTTTATATGGGCAATACGGAAGTGGTACGGCAAGCCAAAGCCTGCAATCTGGCGTTGGAAGAACAAACCCATAACCAGCAGGTCGGCTTGATGAACTGCATGGCACAGAATATCCTGAACATCGACCATACCCGGTATAGTGGCGTAGCGCGCGTCAGCATCGACTATAAAAAGTATGATGAAGACATGGCTAAATCGCATCTGTTCCAATGTTACACCAATACATTACTGCAAGGGCAAACGGTGTGGCCCGACCATGATATGTTCCATTCGTGTGATACCATCTGCGGAAGCCTGATGGCCCGTTCGAAAGCAATATCCGGAGGCCCGGTCTATTTATCGGACTCGCCGGCTGATTTCATAAAAGAGAATATCCTGCCGCTCATCGATGAGAAAGGCCGAATATTCAGGCCCGAAGCTCCTGCCATACCAACACCCGAGTCGGTGATTAGCAATCCCCTGAAAGATGGAAAAGCCTACCGGGTATTTGCTCCTATGGGAAACGAAGCAGTATCACTCATCTGTTATAATTTGAATACGTCCGCTTCCCATCATACGGTGGAAGCGACAATCAGTGCAACAGACTATTCTCTCCGGGAAACAATGAGTGGGAAAACAATGCATCAAGCAGAACGCATCCTGTTATATGACTGGGAAAAGCAGACAGCAGAAGAGCTAACTGCCGATAAACAAATAACATTGGAAGGATTTACGGACCGGTTGTTCCATCTTTGTCCCATTCATAACGGATGGGCAGTAGTCGGAATACAGGAAAAGTTCCTCTCTCCTGCCACTGTCGAAATTATTTCCTCCACTCCCGAACAATTAAAGTTGAATGTCCTTTGCCCGGGAAATCTCCGGGTATGGGTGGAACAAGGCGATCAGCAGGAATTACGCACCATACCGATCATTCATCCGGGAGAAATAACAATAAATAAACAAGAATCAAAAAACATACAATCATGAACAAGAGCCTACTTCTATCCCTGGCGGTACTCCCCTTAGCAGGGGCGACAGGCCAAACAAAAACTTCCAACATACAGAAACGGCCGAATATCATCCTGTTCCTTGTAGATGATATGGGTTGGCAGGATACTTCCCTCCCCTTCTGGAAGGAAAAGACACATTACAACGAGGTATACGAAACCCCGAATATGGAACGTCTGGCACGTCAGGGTATGATGTTCACACAAGCATATGCTTCAAGTATCAGTTCGCCCAGCCGTTGCAGCCTCTATACCGGAATGAATGCCGGACGCCACCGGGTAACAAACTGGACATATCCCAAGAATGCATCTACCGACCGTAAAAGCGATGTGTTGCAACTTCCGGACTGGAACGTAAACGGCATATGCGAAGTACCGGGCATAGAACATACCTACCAGGTGACTTCCATGGCTCAAATTCTGAAAGATAACGGCTATCATACCATCCATTGCGGCAAAGCCCATTGGGGGGCAGTAGATACTCCGGGCGAAAACCCTTATCACTTCGGATTTGAAGTAAACATCGCCGGGCATGCCGGCGGAGGCCTGGCAAGCTATCTCGGAGAAGCCAACTTCGGCAACCGTACGGATGGGAAACCCAGTCCTTGGTTTGCCGTCCCCGGACTGGAAAAATACTGGGGCAAGGATATATTCATCACCGAAGCCCTGACGCAGGAAGCAACCAAGGCACTCGACAAAGCACAACAATACGACCAGCCATTCTTCCTGTATATGTCGCACTATGCCATCCATGTTCCGATAGACAAGGATATGCGCTTCTACCAAAAGTACATAGATAAAGGCCTGAGTGAAAAAGAAGCAGCCTATGCCGCCCTGATTGAAGGAATGGACAAGAGCCTCGGCGACATCATGAATTATCTGGAAAAGAACAACCTGGCAGATAACACCATCATCCTCTTTATGTCCGACAATGGCGGACTGGCCTCCGAACCGGAGTGGCGCGATGGCAAACCACATACGCAGAACTCGCCCCTCAACAGCGGCAAAGGTTCCGCCTATGAAGGGGGGATTCGCGAACCGATGATCGTCAGTTGGCCGGGAAAAGTACAGCCGCAAACCAAATGCGACAAATATCTGATTATCGAAGACTTCTTCCCCACCATCCTCGAAATGGCCGGCATAAAGAAATATAAAACAATCCAACCTATCGATGGTATCAGCTTCATGCCGTTGCTCACCAACACCGGCGACCCATCCAAAGAACGCAGCCTCTATTGGAACTTCCCGAATCTTTGGGGAAATACAGGCCCGGGCATCGGAGCCACCTGCACGATTCGTCGAGGCGACTGGAAACTGATTTACTACTACGAAACCGGAAAGAAGGAACTATTCAACATACCTGATGACATAGGAGAAAAAAACGACCTGTCCGCTTCCCGTCCCGATCTGGTAAAGAAATTATCCAAAGACTTAGGCAAACAGTTAAGGAAGATGAAGGCACAGCGTCCGTCATTCAAGGCTACAAAGAAAAACTGTCCCTGGCCGGATGAAATCTGATTCATAGCAGGAAACAGCATCGCATTTTCATTCCGCTGGCGTGCGAAAGCGGTATACAGCACTGTTTGATGCCTCCGCGCGCCAGCGAAGACATAAAACAGTACTGTAAAATGCTTTCGCTCACGAGCGGAGGTATCAAACAGTGCTGTAAAATCGATTCGCACACCAGCGGAGATACAAAACAGCACTGTAAAATGCTTTCGCTCACGAGCGGAGGCATCAAACAGTGCTGTAAAACCCATTCGTACGTCAGCGGAGGCTCCAAACAGTACTATATACTGCTTTCGCACGCCAGCGGAACGATTTCCATTATAAAATTTTACTTTTTGACGATATAATCGGCAATCCAATCCCCAACTTCACTTGTCGTATAAGCTTTCGCGCCGTCGGCAATATCTTCGGTAACCATACCGGCAGCCATGGATGCAGCTACAGCTTCGCGAATCAGGGCACCTTCTTCCATCAGGTTGAAAGCATATTCAAACATCAAAGCACCGCTCAGGATAGTTGCCAAAGGATTAGCAATATTCTTTCCGGCAGCCTGCGGGTAAGAACCGTGGATGGGTTCGAATACGGAAGTATGTACACCGATAGAAGCAGAAGGAAGCATTCCCAGTGAGCCGGTAATCACAGAGGCTTCGTCGGTCAGGATATCACCGAACATATTTTCCGTCACCATCACATCAAAGCTTTTCGGCCATTGAACCAGGCGCATGGCAGCATTATCCACAAACATATATTCTGTTTCCACATCAGGATATTCTTTTTCTATCTCCTGTGCCACCTGGCGCCAAAGGCGGGATGTCGCCAATACGTTTGCTTTATCGACCACTGTTACTTTCTTGCGGCGTTTCTGTGCATACTGGTATGCCAGACGGACGATACGTTCGATTTCCTCACGTGTGTACACGCAAGTATCATAAGCCGTATTGCCATCTTCGCTTCTACCCTGCGGACGGCCGAAATACATACCGCCCGTCAGTTCGCGGATACACATAAAGTCGGCGCCATCTATCAATTCAGCGCGCAAAGGAGATTTGTGCAGCAAAGACGGGAAAGTCGTCACAGGACGGATATTCGCAAATAATCCCAGTTTCTTGCGCATTCCCAGCAAACCTTGTTCAGGGCGCACCTTGGCAGAAGGATTGTTATCATACTTGGGCGAACCGATAGCTCCGAAGTAAACGGCATCGCTCTGCATACAGAGTTCATGCGTTTCATCCGGATAAGGATTGCCTACAGCGTCGATAGCACAGGCTCCGACTAATGCTTGTTTATAACTCAGTTCATGACCGTATTTCCGGCATATCGCTTTTACGGCTTTCATTCCTTGCTCTATAATCTCGGGACCGATACCGTCGCCGGGAAGTAATGCAATGTTCAGTTTCATAAGTGTTTATTGTGTAATAGAGGCTGTGTCAAAAAAGCTATTACTGAACACAGATGACCCTTAGTCTGCGTTCCATAATATAGACTTTTGGCACATCCCCTTTATTATTAATTATTCCCGTTTGAAGAATACATATTTCGGTTCTGTGGGAACATAGGTTTCATCATCCCACAGCGTACTGGTAATCATTAAGTCAGCGCTGTAACGGTTGCAGGCGATAGGTACGTTATGAACGCGACACTGGCGGAGCAACATCTGGATGTCGGCTTCATGAGGCTGCGGGTTCAGGTCGTCTATCAGGAATACGGCAAGGTCTATTTCCTTGCGTACAACCATGGCCGCTATCTCTGCATCTCCCCCCATCGGACCGGAGTGCATGCAAGTGACTTCAGCATTCACGCCTCTATCTTCAAGCGCTTTGTGTACAAGATTTCCTGTTGTGCCGGTACATACCAGGTGATGCTGGGACAGATACTCGGCATTATGGACTGCCCATTCTACCATTTCCGCTTTCCGGTTGTCGTGTGCAACAAGTGCAATTTTTAACTTCTTTCTCATAACTATCTATTTTTAGTTGACGTATATATTACATCAACTGATTAGCCTTCAATCTTGTTCAGCATTTTCAAAGTAGCCTTGATAGCAGCTTCAGTCTGGTCGGCATCAAGCCCCCTCGTTTTAAAGTCTACTCCGGCATAATTCCAACTGATAACCGTCTGCACAAAAGCATCGGTCCGCCCGCCGGGAGGGATAGAAACGGAATAGTTGGTCAACATCGGGAAAGGACGCCCCAAATCGGTATAAATCTTCCGCAACGCACGTACAAAAGCATCATACTGACCATCTCCGGAAGCGGATTCTTGATAAGCTTCACCGTTAATCTCTATTTTTAAAGTAGCTACCGGTTTCAGCCCCTGTGCCAAAGATAGAGAATAATTCAATATCCGGATGCGCTGGTCTTCCGCCGTATCATGGTGAAGCACATCACTGATGATATAAGGCAAATCTTCCGAAGTGACCATCTCTTTCTTATCCCCTAATTCGATAATGCGCTCGGTGACCTTCTTCATCGAATCTTCATCGATGTCGATGCCCAGGCATTCCAGGTTCTTGCGTATGTTGGCCTTACCGGAAGTTTTTCCCAGCGCATATTCGCGGACACGTCCGAAGCGTTCGGGCAGCAGGTCGTTGCAATACAAATTATTCTTGCTGTCCCCATCTGCATGAACCCCTGCACATTGTGTAAATACATGTTCCCCGATAATCGGCTGGTTGGGCGATATATGGATTCCGGAATAAGTTTCTACCAAGCGGCTCGCATAATTGATTTTCTCCTCCCGGATACTGGTTTCTTCTCCCAACTGGTCTTTCAAAACAGCCAGAACGCTGCTGAGAGGTGCATTTCCTGCACGTTCTCCCAAGCCGTTCAATGTGGTATGGATACCGTCTATACCGGCACGGACTGCCGAATAAACATTTGCCACAGCCAAGTCATAATCGTTATGTGCATGAAAATCAAATTTCAGTTCGGGATAACGGGTTGCCATCTCCTTACAAAACTCATAGGTATTACCAGGATTCAATATGCCGAGCGTATCAGGCAACATAAAACGGCGGACCGGCAGGTCTTTCAAGGCATCCACGAATTGGAAAACATATTCCGGAGAATTTTTCATGCCGTTGGACCAATCCTCCATATAGATATTCACTGCAATATCCCTTTTCCCGGCAGACTCTATCACTGCCCGAATATCGGCAAAATGCTGTTCGGGTGTTTTGCGTAACTGTTCGGTGACATGTTTATACGAACCCTTACATAGCAAATTTACGACACGGCATCCGGCAGCCTCGATCCAGTTCAGAGAAACTTCTCCATCTACAAATCCGAGTACTTCCAGTTTTTGCAAATGTCCGGTACGCTTCGCCCAGGCAACTACACGCCTCACAGCTTCGAACTCTCCGTCCGAAACCCGTGCGGATGCAATTTCAAGGCGGTTCACACCAAGATCGACCAGCAGAGCCTGGGCAATACTCAGTTTCTCATGCGCAGCAAAAGAAACCCCCGATGTTTGTTCCCCGTCCCGCAGGGTGGTGTCCATTATTTCGATCATACTATCTTTAATTTATCCTATTACGGTATTACGCGGTATTACTGAACGCAGAATGCGCAGACTGACGCAGATTATTTATTTCTGCGTCATCAGCGTTCGGTAACGCTATTATGCTGTTCGTATGCTTCGATTTTATGCTTGTTTGCAAGCAAGTAATCGATGTCGTCCAAGCCGTTTACCAGACAATCCTTTTTATAGGCATTGATGTCAAAATGTTCACTATGTCCGGTTGTATTGTTGGTGATGGTTTGTGCAGGCAGGTCCACCGTCAATGCAGCTTCCGGATTTGCCTGTACCGTAGCAAAGATTTCAGCCAGAAATTCAGGAGATACAACTACGGGAACCAGTCCGTTGTTCATTGAATTGTTCTTGAATATATCGGCAAAGAAACTGCTCACTACTACACGGAATCCATATCCGGCAATCGCCCAGGCGGCATGTTCGCGGCTGGAACCGCTACCAAAATTCTTTCCTGCTACTAATATCTGACCTTTATATGTATTCTGGTTGAGAACAAAGTCGGGATTGGGGTTTCCATTTTTATCATAACGCCAGTCGCGGAACAAATTGTCTCCGAATCCCTCGCGGGTTGTGGCTTTCAGGAAACGTGCCGGGATAATCTGGTCTGTATCCACATTTTCCAAAGGAAGAGGAACGCAGGTGGATGTCAGTATATTGAATTTTTCTTTCATTGTCTTGTTTATTTTTATTCTGTTATTGAACGGCTCTACCAAGCCTTTACATCAAATCTCTCGGGTCTGTAATCTTTCCGGTTACAGCAGCGGCGGCAGCTACCAGCGGACCGGCTAAGATGGTACGCGCACCCGGTCCCTGACGACCTTCAAAATTACGGTTAGAAGTAGATACGGCATATTTGCCTGCCGGTACTTTATCTTCATTCATTGCAAGACAAGCGGAACAGCCCGGCTGGCGAAGCTGGAATCCGGCACTCTCCAATACCTTGTCTATACCTTCGGCACGTATCTGACGTTCCACCAACCAACTACCCGGAACTAACCAAACAGTTACACCGTCCGCCTTCTTCTTACCTTTCACCAAAGAAGCAAATGCACGGAAATCTTCGATACGTCCGTTTGTACAGCTTCCCAGGAAAACATAATCTATTTTCTTACCCAAGACAGGTTCCCCGGCCGTAAAGCCCATATAATCCAGGGATTTCTTGTAAGAGATACGTCCGGCTTCATCCACACTCTCCATCGGAGGGATATTGTCACGGACCCCCATTCCCATTCCCGGGTTGGTTCCATACGTAACCATCGGCTCTATATCTTCCGCATGGAATACAATCTCCTTATCAAAGACTGCATCCGGGTCACTGTAAAGGCGGCGCCATTCTGCCAGTTTCTTATCCCATGCTTCTCCACGAGGCGCATATTCGCGGTCTTTCAAATAACTGAAAGTGACATCATCCGGGGCAATCATACCTCCGCGGGCTCCCATTTCGATAGACAGGTTACAGATAGTCAGGCGTTCTTCCATTGTGGTATTGCGGATGGCTTCTCCGGCATATTCTACAAAATAACCGGTAGCACCTCCTGTAGTCATTTTACTGATGATATAAAGAGCGACGTCTTTTGCAGTCACTCCCGGTTTCAGTTTACCGTCGACAGTGATACGCATAGTCTTAGGCTTACGCTGCATGATGCACTGGGTAGCAAGCGTCATTTCTACTTCGCTGGTACCGATACCGAAAGCAATCGCTCCCATAGCCCCGTGGGTCGATGTATGAGAGTCGCCACAAACAATCGTCATCCCCGGTTGTGTCAGTCCGGTTTCCGGTCCTACCACATGGATAATACCGTTTTTCGGATGAAGCAACCCGAAATAGGTCAGGTCGAAATCTTTCGCATTCTTTTCAAGCGTATCCACCTGGTTCTTTGAAACAGGGTCTTCGATCGGTTTGTCCTGAGCCAATGTCGGGATATTATGGTCCGGCATACAAGTAATCTGCTCCGGACGGAACGGTTTCAGTCCACGGGCACGTAATCCGGCAAAAGCTTGCGGGCTGGTTACTTCGTGGCAATAAAGACGGTCTATATACAATTGAATAGTTCCGTCGGGAAGCGTATCCACTACGTGCTTCTCCCAAATTTTTTCGAATAATGTCTTGCTCATAACTATATCGTATCGTTTATTTTACAAATTTATTGATTGCATCGATAAATGCCTCAACAGAAGCAGCTATAATATCGGTATTAGCAGCAAATCCATAATAATTATTTCCATCATACTCTACCTGCATATGTACTTTACCCATATCATCGCTACCTTTATTAATGGCTTGTATCAGGAATTCCTGAATGGTCATTGTACGATGGATAATTGATTTTACGGCTTTGATGGCTGCATCCACAGGACCGTTTCCGGCTGCGGCTGCTTCGAACTTTTCGCCGGCAATGTTCAGGCATACGCTGGCTACCGACTGCAAACCGACACCGGAAGTAACCTGCAAATATTCCAGTTTGATACGGTGCATGGCTGTACGGTCTTTTCCTACCAGCATCAGGACATCGTCATCATTTATATCTTTCTTACGGTCTGCCAGTTTCAAAAATTCTTCGTAAGCCTTGTCCAGCTTTTCCTGTTCCAGTTCCACACCCAGCACATGCAGGCGGTGTTTCAGGGCAGCACGTCCGCTACGTGCAGTCAATACGATTGCATTATCGTCGATACCGACGTCTTTCGGGTCTATGATTTCGTAACTTTCACGGTTTTTCAACACGCCGTCCTGATGGATACCGGAAGAGTGGGCAAAAGCATTACGTCCCACAATCGCCTTGTTCGGCTGAATCGGCATATTCATCAGGCTGGAAACCATACGGCTCACACCGTAAATCTTAGTGGTATTGATATTGGTAATGATTTCGCGTTCCTTATGGCTCTTAAATATCATTGCTACCTCTTCCAACGATGTATTACCGGCCCGTTCCCCGATACCGTTCATGGTAACTTCTACCTGACGGGCACCGTTCAATACGCCCTGAACGGTATTGGCCGTAGCCATCCCCAGGTCATTATGGCAATGTGTGGAAATGATGGCATTCTCTATACCGTTTACATGCTCCATCAGGTATTTGATTTTCGCACCGTATTCATCCGGCAGGCAGTATCCTGTCGTATCCGGGATATTTACGACAGTTGCCCCGGCTTTGATAACAGCTTCCACCACCCGTGCCAGGTATTCGTTGTCCGTACGTCCGGCATCTTCACAATAAAATTCCACATCTTCCACATATCTCTTCGCATACTTGGTTGCAGCGATAGCACGTTCGAGGATTTCGTCCTGGTTGGAATTGAATTTATATTTGATATGATAATCGGATGTACCTATTCCCGTATGGATACGTCCGCGTTTTGCAAATTTCAATGCTTCGGCAGCCACATCGATATCTTTTTCCACAGCCCGTGTAAGTGCGCAGATTGTAGGCCAGGTAACGGCTTTGGATATTTCAACCACACTATTAAAATCACCGGGGCTTGAAACCGGAAAACCTGCTTCTATCACATCCACACCCAGTTCCTCCAATGCCTTTGCAACCTGTATCTTTTCAATACTGTTTAACTGGCAACCCGGCACTTGCTCACCGTCACGTAATGTTGTGTCGAAAATAAATAATCTGTCTGACATAGTCTTTATCGTCTTAAATTGTTAATACCTATCGCTTGAATACTAAAAAAAAGCCTCTCTCACAGGGAAGTGAGAAAGGCTCTTTATATCTTTATGCCACGAATGCATACACAGTCTCACTTCCTATCCCGTTCCCAGAGTAGAATAATAGATAGAGAAATAATGAGGCTATTTAGCATTTCCTGTTTCATACTGTCTTTTTATTTGAACGCTGCAAAGATACAGCCTTTTTATAAACATCCAAATATAATCCGAAGTTTTTTATACGTTTTTTCTTACAAAGTATAAGCTAAACAGAATCAAAAACCGGTTATTATAATCAAAGCCGGTTATTTCTTTACTGAAAACCGGTCCAGGACTTTTCCTTCGGTATCTATAACCTGTACATCTAACTCTTCTGAATTTGCCGCAGCTTTCAGCACAGCCGTATTAGAATTAACGATAATCGGGAATGGAGTTTCTTCCGTCGCTTTCTGATGAACGAAACGATGCAAATGCCCGCAAAGCATAAGATCCGGCTTTGCTTCCCGTAATAATGGCATGAATTTATTTTCCACTTCCAAATTACCATGCCATCCTCCTATCGGGGGAATATGCGCTACTATCACTTTAAAAGGAGCTTCCTTATATTCTTTACTATTTAAAACCTGTCGCAACCATTCTGCCTGTTCACTCCGGTATTCATCATAAACTGTAATGCCGGCATACTCTATATCCGAATCCGGTTTATCCTCTCCGGTATCCAAAATGACAAAACAAACAGGGCCTTGCCGAAACGTATAATAAATATTTTCTTCCTTCGGAGAGAAATAACGTTGGAACTCGGTTGCAAATGCACCACGGGTTTCATGGTTTCCACGGGTATAATACATGGGGATTTCAGAAGCGAACAACGCAGTGGCCTTATCCATAAAACCGTTGAAGATATGATTTTCTTCATTAAAAACAGAAACCATATCTCCATTAAAAATAATAAAATCCGTTTTTTTTAAATCACATTTGGATACCAGGTTTTCCAATAGCCCGTTATTACCATGAATATCATTTACCATTGCAAAAGAGATGGTTTGATTCGCAGGGTCACTTGTTCTAAATACCAACGGCTTTTTAGAATATACATTGGTCGCGGCATAATCGCCATAAACTATTTTATGCCCAATATGGCTTAACACCTCCTGTGCAAAAACACGATACCGATAGTTTGTACCCGGATTAAGTCCCTTTAGCTTTACCGTATGAATCGTAGAAGTATTTTTTACTCCATTCTTAGCATCGAAAAAACGAGGGCGTTCGGTTGCATAAAAATTAGAACCATCATCCGGAGCCAATTCCACCCAACCGACAGAAGGCTTATCCGACAACCAGACGACAGTCACTTCATCCGGTCCCATATTCTGTAAATAAGGCCCATGAGCCAGTTTTATACCTTCCTGTGCATAAACAGATACACTCAACAACAAAACACATAATAGCAAAAGATTTTTTTCTTTCATAGGTTATCTTTATTAATCAACAATGTATTTCAAAGATATGGATTTATATTGTATGAGAATTGCCAATTGTGTATTTTAAACAAAAAAACCATCTCATTCTATTATTCTGAGATGGTTTCTTTCTGTTTAATTATGAGTCAAATAATAATACCAACCATTCGATAACCTAAACCAATCACGCAGACAAAATTCAATTTCATATAAAAAGATATCTTCCTATCCAATCTGAATCAAAAAGGTCAACCTATCTCCATAACCACCAGTACCGGATTGTCATCTTCATCTACATCCGGAATTTTGCCCTCGACTGCCACTATCGCATCAATTGAAGTAACTACAAGATTCCCCTTTATATATAGATTTCTAGCATTGATTCGTATTTTCTTTCCGGACGGAAGGCGCAAAGGAAAGCCAAACTCTCCATCTTCATTAGAAAAACGTGATACAATCTGATTATCCGATTTTCTCCATATCCCATCCCAGAAATTGTCTTTTCTTACATAAGAAATTAAATAATAGCCAGGGATTGAAGACAACCACATTGTCCGTATATAATCCGAACCAAAACCACTCGCTTCTGTCGGATTCTTTAATTCTTCTTCGGGAATATTATATACACCTTTCTTAAAAATGCACAAAGGCTGAGCTCCACTTTCCGTTACAGTGAAAACAGTATCTTCGTTAGCAAAATTGATCACTGCAAAATCCCTGTTTCTACAATAGTTCAACTGCCAAGTCAGATTCAAACGTTGCATTTCCGTTAAAGTCGTATCCATCGGAAACAGGCTTTTCCGGATATTAAAATCTTTATCCGCTATATAAAGTTTGTGAGTTGTATTATTTTGTCCTCTGGCAACAATATAGTTATCAGAAATAAGTATAGGTGTATCAAGACCTTTCTCTTTCAGGAAAATTTCCCGGATCAAATTGCCATCCAAATCATAGACAATATGCCTACCACCTCTTTGGTCGAAAACTTCAATTGTAGAATCCACCTGATTTACATGTACATACGTCAGCACATTATATTCACCCGGTCCATGTCCTTTCCGGGAAAAAGAACTTATAACCTTACCTTTTTTATCGGTACGGAAAACTGTTCCTGTTTTATGATCCACTGCACAATACATAGTATTATCTACATATACAGGCTGAGCCGAACCGAATAATTTATCGGCCGGGGTTGAGATAGGTACATACGTAATCCGCTTGGCAATGCCATTCCATGTAAACGTATCCGGTACTTGTTTTCCTATAGCTGCTTCCATATCAAGTACTGGCAACGGCTTTTGATCTTGATCCGAATTCATTTTACATCCGGTTCCTACTGATAAGACTATCAGGAAAAGTGTAAAAAAAGTTGTTTTCATAATGTAGAGATTTATCAGATTTTTAATTAACCCTCAAACAAAAAAGACAACAGCCATACATCATCGCTATACTTTACAACATTTAGCTTTTGGCGCAGGTAATCTACAAATTATATATTTAGTTCACAAAAATTTCAAGCGGTATTTTTGTGAAAAAATCAGCAACATAGATATTGCCATATAAAAATTAATACTTAAACCTCGATATATCAATATTTTTAATATTTTTCTTCTTCAGATTATTAGAAGAAAAATTATATTGAATTGCAAATTGAAAATATTGCATATAATTTTGTTCATAATCAGAATAGCTCTTTCCCTGATATGTCCTCATCCTACGCATAGAAGCTGTATTCAAAGCATCATTGACTGACAATCCAAAATTAATATTCTTTATTCCATAAGATAGGATCACTTTTAGACGGAGATAAGGATCTATAATATTTTGCGCATAATATGTTTTAGAATAATATTGCAACAAAGTTGTAATGTTTAATCCTTTTACTATCTCAAACTGTAGTAAATTACTCAAATTTATATACTTCCTGTTTTTGTTTAGTTGTATTGATTCATCTAAATTCACAAATTTCATATAAGCTCCGTTTAGGCTAAAATATCCTCTCAATCTTTTTTTAAAGAATTCAAATGGTACATTCAGTTGGATTTTAAATCTATTTTCATCTGATATATTCAGATAAGTCGTTTCTTGAAAATATGTTTCAGGTATATTTCTTGTAATTGAATAGTATACATCTTTTGCATACGAATATTGAATATTCAAACTTATAAAATTAAATAACATATTCGACCAGCTTAAAGTATAAACACGTTCAGGATGAAGATTCGGATTTCCTATTGTATAGATATATTTTGAACTATATCTATAATTTGGAATATAATAAGAAAATGGAGGACGATCTATAGAAGAGGATAAATTTACCGTTGAAGAAACCCCTTTAAATTTACTGCTTAAAGCAATAAAAGGAAATAAATGAAATTTATTATATTCCGTATTTACATTATCCAATATTGATTTAGCTTGCATATTTGTATACTCCCCCCTTGTTCCAAACGTAAATGATGTCATTTTACTTAATTTCTTTTTCCAAGAGAAATATACAGCATATATATTTTCACTAATACCATATCTTGTAGAGTACATTGGTATATATACAGCTTTATTGCCTATAATTGAATCATAAACAGTTTCCGGAGACAAGTTACCAAAATCCAATCGAGCTCCCAATTTAACTTCAGAAGTTCCCTTCCTATAACTTACATCATAGTTTAATATATGTTGAGCCCCATTATGGAAATTATCAATTACGGTATTTGATTCTTTATCATTACGACCTACCAGTGAAGTATTTAATATATTAGTACTATTTTGGGAATTACCCCAAATCACTTCATAATTAAAACTATGGCTAAAAGAACAAGAGTCATTAGATTTAAAACCGACACTCGCGGTATACAATACTTCATCAAAATTTCTTTTCCCAATATCCAAAGATCGCTCTTTAAGGACATTCTCTTTATCCAAATAGTCATAACCTGCAATGAGATCCCGCTTTCCTTTGTCTGCAAAGGCCAAAAATGATGATACAATTCTATAATTCTTTAAACTCAACTCACAATTGATACTACCTAAAAAATCATCATTCCTTCCGATTGACTTACTAAAGCCATTTCCGGTTTCATTATTGTAATAAAATATATTCTGCTTATATCTATCCTTAATATATTCATCTCCACCACCCAAAGTTGCGTCCATATATATATTTTTCTTTTGGATGGCAAAAAATAAATTTCCGGCACCATCTATATTCCTATCTTTCAAGCTACTTCGACCTGCTACCGCTATCAAAAAAGAATCATTCATTTTTTTTGTAACTATATTAACACCTCCTATCAAATCTGCCCGATCTTCTGCAGAAGATGTTGGTTTTATAACAATTTCCTTTATTTGATCAGCAGGCAAAGACCTCAGAACAGATAAAAGAGAAGCTCCTGAATGATTTCTTTTTCGACCATTTATTTCAAAAGAAACAATCTTCCCATTCAAAAGAATATCTCCGGATGAAGTAATCTCTATGCTGGGCATCTTTTCTAATAAAGTTAATGCATTATCTACAGATGTATTCCCTATCGCTGACGGTAAAAATATAAGGTTCCCTTCTTTAAAAGTCACACCTTTTGGTTGTGTCCCCACTATTGTCACCTCTTCTAATGTGAATTTTTTTTGTTCTAATTGAATAGTCAGGACAGAATCTCTCACTTCAACAGGTAAAAAACATTCTTTATACAAAAGATGATTAATAGAAAGTATATACTTAGCCCTATCCGGTAATACAATATTGAATATTCCTCCTTTTGTTGTTATAGCTGAATTTACGTGTGTTACACTATCATTTTTCAAAAATATAATATAAGCCCCCTCAATGGGAGTATTGCTTACATCAACAACCGTTCCTTGAATTCGAAATTCCTGAGAATAGCATAGAATAGATAATATAAACAGGCTACAAATTAATAGCAGTTTTTTCATGATTCTCATTTTTTAATGAATAAAAATGTTCTGCGAGAGTAACTATTTCTCTATTGCCATTTCTATCCTATGGAATTATCAAAGCTGTATAAAATATCAACAATTTTCATTCAAGACTGAACTCTCCCGACAAATAGTCTCCCCATTGATTCGTTAACTCCAGCCTATAGTCATTTCCTGTTCCCATTCTATCAAGACAAACAGAAGTTGAAAATGCCGGAGACTGTATTGTTTCTTCATGAAGAATAGTGGAACCTCTCATTATTCTCACTATAATAGTTGAACGAAAGGATGTCGTTTGAATAAACAAAAACTTGCCATCTAATATAGCAGACACTGGACATTCATCAGAAACAGAACGTTTACCCTCTTCCCATTGTCCTTTTAAAGGCAGTTTTTCTTCTGTTGCTTCTGCATAACAGAAGAAACCATTTAAAGAAATGATAAAGCATAAAACTGATAAATTCAAAAATTGTAATAGACTTCCTGGTTTCATAAACTTTATAATTTGTTGTGATTTTTCACAAAGATATGTCTAAACCCCAATTATAAAAAAAATCCATATAGACAATTCAAAAACGCATATACAGCATAGTATCAAATACTTACACCATTTCAATATTCATTAAAGATGGACAACATTCTAAATTTTTTTGATATACTTCTCCATACTTTCTGTATTTTGGACAGTTGAAATATCAAGATGCTTTTTTATTCGTTGCTTTCTTGTACTTACAGTTGTTGGCTGAATAGCCATCATCGTAGATATTTCAGAAATAGAGTACCCCAGCTTTATCAAACAACAATATCTTAAATCATCCTTTGTTAACCCCGGATGCTTTTCCATAAGGCGTTCAGAGAATTGGTTAAATATAACGTCTACCATAACAACCAGTTCCTCCCAGTCATCATCTGTCAAGTAAAAAAGTTTACGTTTTAAGCGAACTAAAATATTGGAACAAGACTCCCTATCTTCCAATGTCTTTTGATATTTTAAGACATCCTCTTTTTTTAATTGCAAAGTAAAATATAACTTCTGAATTTTCTCATGTAGTTTCTCATTCAGCTGCTTTATCTCATCATTTTGTATTTGTAATTTTTCTTTTTCTAATGCCAGTAATAGTTGTTCTTCCCTACTCCCTTTTATCAATAGAGATAAATCGCGGATTTTCTTCTCATTCTCCCGGAATATTTGTACCCCCTGTTCCATTTGTAACAAATAAGTAGCTGCTTCTTTGTTAGCATTCTGTATCTTCCTGTTTTTCAACAATAAAACCCGACGATAATGAATAAATACCCCTATAAAACAGACACAGAAGAATAGAATTATAAGAAAAGCAACAAACACTTCCTGTTTCCGTTTCCACCTCAACTGATTGTTTATATTTAACAGCTTTTCATTTTCATATTTTGCATTTATTTCCTGAACGACTTTCCTATTATCCAGACTCTGTATAGAATCATTATATAACCAGTACTTATTATTATAATATATAGCTTTGTCATATTGAGCTTGTTTTTCATATAAATAGTAATAATATTGACATGCCTCTCGTTTTGTATACATATTATCTGTTTGGAGTGCTTTATTTAAATATTCTATAGCTATACCATATTGTCCCATAAGCCGATACAAATTCCCCCAAGTTAAATAAGCCATAGCCATATCTTTGAAAGACTTATCTTTACTTATATTTTCTATTTGTTGCAAACAGTCTGAAGCTTTTTTAAACTGACGTACACAAATATAGATAGAAGCTAATTCTTTTAAAGCCAATTTTAAAGCCGAACTATCATTGACCTGTTCTGCTATTTGAACAGCAGCCTGATAAGAAGAAATAGCCTGATTCCATTCGTTGGACAAACCGTATATCCTGCCGATATAAGCATTAGCATACGCCATTGATGAACTGTCTTTCGCTAAAACTGCATATTCATAGGCTTTTCGATAAGCAGACAAGGCTTCATCTTTCATATCTCCATAGGCATATAATGTACCTGAATGCGAGGAGATTAAAAACAATAAATTATAGTCAGAAGTATTTTTTGCAATATCAAACGCTTTCAAATAAGAAACGGTAGCTTCTTCATTTTTCTTTAAATCCTGGCAGACACGCCCTTTATAATATAAAGAAGTTGCATATCGAATCCGGTCGTCCGTCTGCTCAAAATACTTGACAGATACTGTAATCAGAGAATCCGATGTATGCTTAACATAATTTTTATCCCGAGCCTGAGTTAGCAACAAACACCAGATAGCATATTCTTTTTTCGACAATTTTTCCGGGGAACGAATCGAATCCAATAACAATAATGCACTATCCGGATACATATCCATGATTGCTTCTGCATGATTAAAAATGGGAGAAACATTTTTTGATTCATTGCAGGCGCACAAGCTGATTAAGAGTAACAAAGTCAAAATGTAGAGTAGCTTTTGCATATTTTTGCGTTTATAGTAGGCAAGATACAAATCTATACGAACAAAAGCCTTTAATTTTCATGACAAATTATTGACATCCGATTATTTTATTCAAAATCATACAAATGCTTATTAAGTTCTACAAATTCATCGGCATCTTTTGGAAAAACGATTCCCTGTTTTTACAAAATTTTATTCGATGAAATATTCTTCTGACAATTGTTATTTTTAATTTCAACAATTATCATTTTTAATTTTTACTATTATCATTTTTAATTTTAATATATATCAAAAGAATATTTTGTCAGTATCTTTTTGGGAAAAGAAGGGCATGATTTTGGAAAAGAAAGGCATGATTCCTCCAAAAGATTATATGGATTTCCAAGAGAGTATTGTAATACAAAAGGGGCTACCTAAAATTACTTAGACAACCCCTTCTATCAATTGCCGGAAATATATCCGGTGAATTATTTTAAAATAACCTATTAGTTATTTTCAGGACGCAGTTTACGTACAACTGCACCGGCACGCCACATTTCGCTTTCACGTAATTCTTTCAATTCGGCATCCAGTTTTTCACGATAATCCGGCTGGCTGTTTGTATCGATAGAACGTTGTGCTTCATTTCCGCATGCTACCTCACTGTACAGTTTTTCAAATACCGGTTTAACGGCATCGTGGAACGGACCCATCCAATCCAAAGCACCGCGCTGAGCCGTTGTCGAACAGTTTGCATACATCCAGTCCATACCGTTTTCAGCAAACAACGGCATCAATGACTGGGTCAGCTCTTCTACGGTTTCATTGAATGCTTCAGATGGTTCGTGTCCATTTTCACGCAATGTTTCATACTGGGCAAGCAACAAACCTTGGATAGCACCCATCAAAGTACCACGTTCGCCGGTCAGGTCAGAATATACTTCTTTCTTGAATGTTGTTTCAAACAAGTAACCCGAACCAACGCCGATACCCAAAGCCACTACACGGTCCCAAGCCTTGCCTGTAGCATCCTGGAAGATTGCATAGCTTGAGTTCAAGCCACGTCCCTGAAGGAACATACGGCGCAAAGAAGTTCCCGAACCTTTAGGAGCAATCAGGATTACATCTACGTCTGCAGGAGGGATGATATTTGTACGTTCTTTGTAAGTGATTGCAAATCCATGAGAGAAATACAATGCCTTACCCGGTGTAAGATGTTTCTTAATCATCGGCCAACAAGCAATCTGCGCAGCATCGGAAAGCAAAACCTGTATAATAGTTGCTTTTTCACAAGCTTCTTCAATACCGAACAAAGTTTCACCCGGTACCCAACCGTCGGCTACTGCTTTATCATACGTTTTACCGGGACGCTGTCCTACGATTACATTAAAACCATTGTCACGCAAGTTCAAACTCTGTCCAGGACCCTGAACACCATAACCGATTACTGCGATTACTTCATCTTTCAATACTTCTCTTGCTTTTTCCAACGGAAATTCTTCGCGGGTTACTACATTTTCATCAACTCCGCCAAAATTCATTACTGCCATTTGTTTTTAATTTTAATGTATAAAAAAAACTGATTTATTCATTCGCAATAAGCAGGTCTCCCCGCTTTGTATCATGACCATGTCACTGCTGCACGGCAAATAGCCTTACCTTCGTGACAGATGGACATATTATATTTATCCGGGATTATTTCCTTGTTATGAAGCGATAACTCCATCCCATATTTTCCCTCCGCCTGATAAGCAATTTCAAAACGGCTTATCTTTTTTTCCTGATACATGGCTATATCAAACATATCCAACAGATGTTCCATATATTTAATACTGTTCAGATGCCCGTTTACATCCAGGTCGCTATACTTGACCTTATAAAGTTCCCCTTCCGCATCATTTTCCACCGGAGCTATCTTCCCCGGTTTCTCGATCGGACAGGGACGATTCGTGATATATGCACTCAAACCTTCCACATCGAGCAAAGTCGGACGGCGGGTTTCCACGTCTATTGCCGCCCAGATAGAACGGGCAAAAGCAAAAGTATCCCCTTTTCCGTCGACAAACTCAAAGCAACGGCTGGTAAATAGTTTGCCAACTTCATCTACCCATGTATATAATGCTATGGATTCGGACATCCCGGGATAAGCCTTCATTTCAATAGCCAGGCGTGACAATACCCATGCCGTATGTTTCTCCGTCATGTCATTATAACCGAAGCCACGGTCAGCCGCATGTACGGAAGCTGCATGAAGCAGATAATTACCAATCATAGGTATCGTTATACGTCCCCGGAAATCCATTAAATAGGATTCGGTTACAAAATGAAATTCTCCTGTTTTGTTCTTTTCCATACGATTCTATTTTTTGACAGGCAGAAAAACCGCCTTTAGGTTATGCTTGCTTTTCCTGCAATTTGCGCTCCATCTCCGCCAGCATATCGCTTAACCGTTCCACACGGCTTTTCGTTATTGCCACACGTCCCGAACGTATAAATTGCAGCACTCCGATCGATTCGCTCAATTCACGGAACAAAGCCTGTGTTTCATCGTAATGGCCGCTTTTTTCCAAAACTACGCAGGATTCGTTCATTTCAAGGATACGGGCATTGTATTTACGAATCAAATCTTCGACCGTTCCCATCTTTATAAACAACTCCGTGCTTAATTTGTATAAAGCGATTTCCTGAAATACCAGGTCTTCATCCGTATTGTAATAAGCCTTCAGTATATCGACGCGCTTGTCTATTTGTTTAACCACCTTGTCTATCGTATCCTCATCGGCAAAAGTCGTAATTGTAAACTTATGGATACCCTGGATAGCAGAAGGAGAAACAGAAAGCGTCTCAATATTTAACTGCCGGCGCGTAAAGATAATCGTAATCTGGTTCAGAAGACCTACCGTATTTTCTGAAAAGATGATAACTGTATATAATTTTTTTGTATTCATAACTGCTTTCTCCCCTCTTACTTATCACCCAAAATCATATTAGTAACACAAGCTCCCGCCGGAACCATCGGATAGACCATACCGCAGGTTTCCACATTGGCGACCAGAAGATAAGCCCCGTCATGATTCAACATTTCTGCGATTGCATCATCCAGTTCTTCCCGTTTGTCTACCGAACGCGAAGCAATACCAAAGGCTTTGGCTATCGCTACGAAATCAGGATTTTTCATGATGGTGTTCGAATAACGTTCGTTAAAGAACAACTCCTGCCACTGGCGTACCATACCGAGGAAATTATTGTTAAGTACAATAATCTTCACATTCAGGTTTTCCTGCATGATCGTTCCAAATTCCTGAATAGTCATTTGTATGCCACCATCACCGGTAAAGAAACAAACCGTACGGTCGGGTGCCCCCAGTTTGGCACCGATAGCCGCAGGAAGACCGAAGCCCATTGTTCCCAGCCCCCCGGATGTTACCACACTGCGGGTACGTTTATATTTAAAATAACGAACTCCCATCATCTGGTTTTGACCGACATCAGTCACCAAAACTGCATCATCTCCGGTTGCTTGGGAAACCCGGGAAACCACTTCTCCCATTTTCAACTGCCCATCGGCAGGATAAAGTTCTTTCGCTATTACCTTATCATGTTCTTCCTTCTCATCCGGCTCAAATTCGGCATTCCATTCCGGACGCTTCCGTTCTTCCAACAAAGCGGTAATCATCGGAATCGTATGTTTGGCATTACCCAAAACCTTTACATCTACCGGTACATTCTTCCCTATTTCCGAATTATCTATATCCAGATGTATTACTTTCGCCTGTTTCGCATACGTTTTCAAGTCGCCGGTCACACGGTCGTCAAAACGCATGCCGATAGCAATCAAAACATCACATTCATTCGTTTTCCGGTTCGGACCTACGTTTCCATGCATACCCAGCATACCTTTATTTAAAGGGAAATCGGAAGGTAATGCAGACAGCCCTAAAACGGTTGAACCTGCCGGTATATCATTTTTAAGCAGGAAAGCTTTCAATTCTTCTTCAGCTCCGCCCAAAATAACCCCCTGTCCTACCAGACAGAACGGCTTCTTCGCACTATTAATCAATGTAGCAGCAGCCTCAATACGTTCTTCCTTAATATCGGGCTCCGGTTGGTAACTGCGGACATAATTTACTTTCTGATATTCATAATCTACCAGACCTACTTGAGCATCCTTTGCCAAATCCAGTACAACAGGTCCCGGACGGCCTGTAGATGCGATATAGAAAGCACGCGATACAGCCCAGGCTATTTCTTCCGGTTTACGTATCTGATAAGCCCATTTGGTAATCGGTTGGGTGATACCAATCACATCGACTTCCTGAAAAGCATCCGTACCGAGCAACGGAGACGGAACCTGTCCGGCTATCACCACCATTGGCGTACTATCCATCAGTGCATCGGCAATGCCTGTAATGGTATTGGTGGCTCCCGGACCTGAAGTAACCAATGTTACTCCCACTTTACCGGAAACACGGGCATACCCTTGGGCTGCATGTGTCGCACCCTGTTCATGGCGTACCAAAATATGTTTTAACTGATCTCTGTAATCATACAAACTGTCGTAAATAGGTATTGCCTGCCCACCCGGATAACCGAAGATAGTATCTACTCCTTCAGCGATCAGTGCTTTCAATAAAGCTTCCGAACCGGTTATCTTTTGTTCCATACTTATATATTTTCGTTTCCGTTACTAATTAATCTTCTACTATCCTTACACCGCCTTTATCGGCCGAGCTTACCATCTTACCATAAGCTTTCAACGCTTTCGATACGACTCGTTGGCGGACCGGAGGAGTAAAGGCTTTGGTTCCGCGGGCTTCTTCTGCAGCACGGCGTTCTGCCAATTCCTTATCGCTCAACTTTACATTAATAGTCCGTTCCGGTATATTTATCTCGATAATATCTCCGTCTTTAACCAAAGCTATTGCACCACCGGCTGCCGCTTCCGGAGAAATATGGCCGATAGAAAGCCCGGATGTCCCGCCGCTAAAGCGTCCGTCGGTAATCAAAGCACACTCTTTACCCAGATGACGGCTTTTGATATAAGAAGTAGGATATAACATTTCTTGCATGCCCGGACCACCTTTAGGACCTTCATAGGTGATAACAACCACGTCACCGGAAACAACTTTTCCACCCAAAATTCCTTCACAAGCTGCATCCTGAGAATCAAAAACCTTTGCAGGCCCTGCAAATTTCCAGATACTTTCGTCTACACCGGCGGTCTTTACCACACATCCGTCCAAAGCGATATTTCCTTTCAGAACAGCTAATCCCCCATCTTTGGAATACGCATGTTCGAAATCGCGGATGCAACCGGCTGTACGGTCCGTATCCAGTTCTTTATAATAAGTTTCCTGCGACCCCATCTGTATACTGAAACGATGAGCCGGAGCACTCTTATATTTCTTCACTGCTTCCTGAGATACATTCGGGGAGGTTACGGAATACATATTTACGGCCTCAGCCAATGTCATTCCATCCGCCCGCTTCACAGTACCATCCACTAAACCGGCTTTCAGCAGCTCATCCATGATTGCTAAAATTCCTCCGGCACGATTTACATCCTGTACATGATAGGTATGTGTATTGGGAGCCACTTTACACAGGCAAGGTGTCTTACGGGAAAGCATATCGATATCATCCATCGTAAAATCGGCTTCAGCTTCCTGTGCTATTGCCAATAAATGCAATACGGTATTGGTGGAGCCTCCCATCGCAATATCCAGCGACATGGCATTCAGGAAAGCCTGGCGGGTAGCTATATTACGGGGAAGAACCGAGTCGTCGCCGTCACGGTAATATTTATAAGCATTTTCCACGATTTGTTTTGCCGCATCACGGAATAACTGCACACGGTTGGCATGTGTAGCCACAATCGTGCCATTTCCCGGAAGAGCCAGACCGATTGCTTCGTTCAGGCAGTTCATCGAATTGGCGGTAAACATGCCGGAGCAGCATCCGCAACCCGGACAGGCATTCCGTTCCACCTGTGAAATCCGTTCATCGCTTACTGATGTATCGGCAGATTCTATCATTGCATCGATCAGGTCGAGATGACGTCCGTCCAGTTCGCCGGCTTCCATCGGACCACCGGAAACAAATACAGTCGGGATATTCAACCGCATGGAAGCCATCAGCATACCCGGCGTAATTTTATCGCAATTGCTGATACAAACCATCGCATCCGCCTTATGGGCATTTACCATATATTCCACGCTGTCTGCAATAATATCGCGGGAAGGAAGGGAATAGAGCATTCCATCATGTCCCATGGCTATGCCGTCGTCAATTGCAATCGTATTAAACTCAGCTGCAAAACAACCTAATTTTTCTATCTCAGCTTTTACCAACTGTCCTACTTCATGCAAATGTACATGCCCGGGGACAAATTGTGTAAATGAATTGACAATTGCTATAACCGGTTTGCCGAACTGCTCTTCTTTCATGCCGTTGGCGCGCCACAAAGCACGTGCGCCAGCCATCCGGCGACCTTCTGTACTGTATGAACTTCTTAACGGGTTCTTCATCTTATCTGCTTTTTATCGTTATCTTTTTACCATAAAAAAAGCCCTTCTCTATAGGGAGAAAGGCTCTAAGAAATATCTTGCACGATTTCACAACTTCTTACACACCTTTCTCCTTACCTACTAATGACTAGAAGGACCACCACGAGAATAATATGTAATACATTGTTCATCATCTCTTGTTTCTTTTTTGTTTAACGCTGCAAATGTAGAACAATAATTTATACCAGCAAAGGATTTAAAAGAAAAATCTTATTTTTTCTTACACTTATCAAGCAAACAACCGCTTTTATATTGCATTTTATAAAATGCCAGCCGTAAAATTATCGATTTAAAAGAAAAACGCACTTTTCCTCACCTATTTTTAAAAGATTCTAAAACACCTTTAATCCGAAATCTTTTATGTGTCCCGCCTTGTTTATTCAACGGATAAGATTAATATAAACTTGGATATCATGACTAAAGGAACTATTGGATTGAATGCCGGAACAATCTGTAATTTGTTGTTAGAAGGCAAATGCTGGAGCTTTGAAGAGTTGAAATCGGCATCATCCCTGACAGAAGCGGATTTATGGTCGGCCATAGGATGGCTGGCCAGAGAGAACAAAGTTGAAATTAGAAAAGGCAGCAGCCAGTTATCTTTCTGTGCCGGCATGAATATTTATGCGTAATTAAAAGGTTCTGCTACAAAAATCTGAAAGACTTTACAAAACCGGTATTAAAAAACACTGATGACGCAGATATCTGTAAATTCTGCGTCATCAGTCTCCGGTAATATAATTTTCTTCCTTTCTTAAAAGATATAACGTACTCCTACTTGGGCATGCCAACGGGAATCCAAATCTATGGCTGTCACCATCTTCCCGGGATCAATAAATTTATAAGTTGCCTGCCCGTTTGCTACGGTTGCCACCACAGGAGCTAAATCGTAACCGGTAGTGGTTTTATTATAAAGTCCCCACTTTTTATTAAATAAGTTGCCTACGTTCAGGATATCGAAGTTCACCTGCAACGTATGGCGGCGACCAGCTACATTCATATAAAAATTTTGAGCGATATGGAAATCGAAATGATGTTCGAACGGCATTACCATCTGGTTTCTTTTCAAATGTTCGCCCTTTGATTTGCTTAATTCTTTATTACCATCGATCCAGTTCGCAAAAGCCGCTTTCTGCTCTGCTGCTGTAGCTTTCAACTGGCCTTTGTCATAGTTATCCACAAAGACCATTTGATTCCGCTCCGCATCTGTCGGAATATATAACAAGTCATTGCTCCAACCGTCACCATTCAAATCATTATTATACAATAAGGAATAGCGCCCGCCGGTCTGACCGTTATACACAAGACTGACTGTTGTTCCAAAATGTTTGGCATAGTCTTTTGTATAAGAGACAATACCTACAATACGGTTGCGGACATCAAACATAGACCAGGTAAGTTCCGGGTTGGCATCTCCATAATATGTCGGGTTAAATTTCCAGCCGGAATATGCCTGTGAAGAGTTTCCGTCTGTTAATGATTTCGACTGGCCATAGGTATATGCTACCATCGCACTCAGGCCAAAGTCAAAAGCCTTTTCCAACTTAGCGGTTATATTATAAGAATATCCTTTGTTGGTATTCGTCAGATACATAATCTGGGTATATTTATTCGACTGTTTTTGGTAAACCGGACGGTCGTCACCCCCGTTGCCTAAAGTACCGGTTTGTTTGTAATTCAGGTTTTCGTACCAGATATTATTCAGTGTTTTTGAATAAAGCCCTTCTACACTACCTTTTATATCGAACGGGAACGTATGTTCCAATGCCAAATTAATACGGAAAACCGAAGGATATTTAAATTTCTTATCAGCCACATCCACTTCAGAAGTAATTGCCTTTGTTTCCAGATTCCGGTCATCCGGGTATGGATACTGGTGTGCGGGATCGGCATTAAATTTAAAGCCGTCTGCTTTTGCTTTTTCAAAATCAGCAGCAGAACTCAATGAAGTTTTACCCATTTCCACACCTGTATTTGAAAAACCGTTTGCAATCCAGACAAAAGGCACACGTCCTGTGAAAAGTCCCAATCCTCCACGAAGCAAAGTCATTCCTTCCTCATCCAGGTTCCAACGGAATCCGGCACGCGGCGACCAAAGGACTTTAGCTGAAGGTAACTGTTGTGTTGCAATTCCATATTCACGAGCTATGTCCGATTGGTTGAACTCCTCATTTTCCCTGGGTTTATCAAAAAACAAAGGTATGTCTATTCGCAAACCATACGTCAGACGGAAACGGTCTGTCAGCTTCCAGTCATCCTGTGCATAAAAACTTAACTGGGCAGCCCCGAATGTTGGAGTCCAGCGGGTTGTTCCCGTTACATCCTTCCGTGAGTAAGCGTATGAATAAAATGAAGGCATAGCCTCATTGGCTGTTCCAACCGACAAAAAGTCATCAAGGGAATTATAAGTATATGCTCCGTAATTATTGGAAATATACAAATTCGTAAAATGGAAAAATTCATTGTATGTTCCGAAAGTAAAAAAATGATTTCCCTTATTCCATGAAACATTGTCTACAAGCGTATAAATATCCTGTCCCAGTGAGTTTGCCGTAGAATTGGATTCCGAACCAAACTCCAGGGAAGCCCCTTTCGATAGATTCAGGATTTTAACATATGGCATCGGTCTGCCTATCGGATCACGGCTATCGCGAACACGGGTCCAGCCTGCGCGGAATTCATTTGTCCAATCGGAACTAATCTGGCTATTCAGCTCGGCTACCAGCGAATGGGTCGAGTTGTTCATATAATATCCATTATCATTCAGATGGGCCGCAGACATATTATTTGAAAATACCATACTGCGTGCATCCAACAGGCTGTAACGAATCGTAAATTTATTACGTTGATTTATATTCCAGTCCAGACGTGCCAAAAATTTATTGGAATACGTATCTATATCCAAAGGTGCATAGCCACCTCCATTATATCCACCTGTTAACTCGGAAATTTTATTAATCACAGCGTTTGCTTCATCTGCAGTTACATTCGATGCGGAAGAACCTATCGTGTTTGTCGAAGGCTTTGTTTCCTTTACACGTTCGAAGTTTGTGAAGAAAAAGAGTTTGTTTTTAATGATAGGACCACCCAGTGTTACACCATAAGTTTCTGTGGAAAGGTCACTCAAACGTTTACGGTCGTTCGTATCGCCCGGAGTTTTCCCATAAAATTTCTCATTATTAAAATAACCGTAAGCCGAACCATGAAATGTATTTGTTCCCGACCGGGTGATTGCATTGATGCCACCGCCTGTAAACCCGCTCTGACGAACATCAAAAGGTGCTATTACTACCTGTATCTCTTCGATAGCATCCAAAGAGATAGGATTGGCCCCTGCCTGTCCTCCATTCGTCCCGCTGGGTGCAAGTCCGAATATATCATTATTGGCTGTACCATCAATTAAGAATGAGTTGTATTTGTTACTTGACCCGACAAAAGACATTCCGCCGCTCGTATTTATTGCCATCGGATTTAACCGGGTAATATCGAAAATGCTACGCTTGATGGACGGAATAGCCTGAATCTGGGACTGATTAAAATTTTGCGCTGCCCCTGTTTTTTGCGAATTAAATAAAGCACTTTTAGAAGCTGTAATGAAAACTTCATCCAATGTAGCCGATTCCGTTAATGCCACATTCAACAAATAGTTTTCACCGAGTTGCAATGTTATATTTTTAAAGACTGCTTTCTGGAAACCAACGTAAGATACTTCAACAAGATAAGGTCCTCCCGTACGAAGTCCCTGCAAACTATATTGCCCCTCCATATTTGTTGTTGTCCCGTAAATCGTACCTGATGGCTCGTGTATTGCCAGAACCGAAGCTCCAATCAAAACATCTCCATCTGCCGTTACTTTTCCATTTATACCTGAGGTTGTCATTTGTGCCCTCAATGAACCTCCTATGCACCAAAGAAGTAAAAAAATCAAATAATATTTCCCCATACAATGTAGAGTTTAAAAAAGAAAGAAAAAAATACTTTTTCTTAAAAACAGTACAAAGATATAGAATTATGTATTCATGCACACTTACTAAAACATATAATTTTCAAATGTTTTGATTATTTTTATCCACCTTTTCTATTTTCACGCAACTGGTCTGCAATATCTTTATGCTGCCGTGCCAATTCTTCCTCTCCGGTATGAAGAAATGCCTCGGATAAATATTCGTGTGCGGATGCATGATCGGGCTTTATATCGACCGCTTTCATAAAATCGCTTACTGCTTCTTCATAATATTTCAATTGGAGGTAACATTTTCCCCGGTTATAACGTGCCTTAAAAGAACCCGGATTCAATTTCACCGCTTCATTCAGGCAGGTGACCGCCTGAAAACTATCTCCTATATCTAATAATGTCACACCTTTGCGAACCCACGCATCCACATATTCCGGATACAGTTTAAGTGCTTTGTCAAACGAACGGATGGCGGCATTCGGGTCATGCGCAGTCGTAATACACTCATTTCCCATCAGATAATACTCACGTGCATATTCTTTCTGTATCTCCCGTTGGGCATGTATCTCTTCACGGAGTTTTTTAATCTGGGAACGTTGTGTATTCAGGCGTTGTAACTTAAACCGGAGTAACCGTTGCATCTCCGGCTTCTCTAATTCATTTCTCTTGCTAAGAGCTGCAGAAAAGGCTTCGACAGCCTCTTTCATATCTCCGGCATCAAACGAACGGATGGCACGGGCATATAATAATTCCGCCTCATTTTCACGCAAACTCTTTTCTATCAATTGCCGGTCATTGAAAATCTGGCTGAACTGTACAATTTCTTTCCGCACAAATATATCATGCGACGACACTTTACTTTTCAATACAAGACCTTCCAAAGAAGTACAACGGCTCAGTGCAACGTAAGTCTGCCCACCGGCAAAAACACCGCCTGTAAGGTCCACTACAACACGGTTAAAAGTCAATCCCTGGCTTTTATGCACCGTTATAGCCCAGGCCAGACGGATAGGAAGCTGCTCGAAAGTACCGACAATCTCCTCTTCTATCCGTTTCTCTTTTTCATTATACTTATATTTATAGTTACGCCAGGAAGTCGGTTCCACCAGATACTCGACTCCGCTTTCTAACAGGACATAGACATTTCCATTCTCATCGATACCCGATATCATACCGATGGTTCCATTTACCCAACGGCGCTCATAATCATTATCGATAAAAATAACCTGCGCCTGCTCTTTTATAGAAAGATTCAACTGGGTCGGAAGAGAAGATTCGGGAAAATCCCCCTCCACTTTCCCATGAGCTATAAATTCGTCGCCGGGCAACTCCGCCAGTTTCTTTTCATTAATAAAATCTACCTGATCGCGGCGGGTAGCCAGCGTGATATACATATCTTCATTACGCGGGGAAAAATCAGGGAAATAACGGGCATTCAGGATATCTAATTCTTGCTTACGGGCGGCATTATTACGAATCCGGTCCAAGATATTGATGAAAACAGCATCTGTCTGCCTGTACACCTTCTGAAGTTCTATAGGTACCAGATTTATTTCTTTAAAAACACGTGCCGAAAAAAAGAAAGGACTGGCATAAAACAAACTCAATATCTCTTTCTGGTCAGACGGAACCACCGGCTCCAACTGGAAAACATCTCCCACAAATAAAAGTTGCTTTCCTCCGAACGGAAGGCGCATATTCCCGGAAAAGACACGCAAGATGCGATCCACACAGTCTATTATATCCGCTCTTACCATCGAAATTTCATCAATGATAATCAACTCGACTTCGGCAATTAGCTTTCGATGCTGCTTCCTGTATTTGAAAAATTCAAAAATACGCCCGTCTTTCAGGCTCAAATCCGGATCATCCGGCAACATCGGACGAAAAGGCAGCTTAAAAAAAGAATGCAAAGTAACTCCTTCCGCATTGATTGCCGCAATACCGGTCGGTGCCAGCACCACATACTTTTTTTTAGTCTGGGAACAGATGTATTTAAGAAACGTAGATTTTCCAGTTCCTGCTTTCCCTGTCAGGAAAACGGACTGGCGTGTATGGGTTATCAGTTGCAACGCATCCTGAAACTCCTTATTGTTTGTATCTAACTGAAATTCCAATCAAGCTTAATTTGAGTAGGCAAAGCTATAGAATATTTTATATATCTACTCATAAAAAAAGAAAGATTTTATTTGCTCTTTTCTAAAAAAACGCTTTCTTTTGTGATATTAAAATAATATCAAATACCAATCATTATGAAGACATCTGAAAAAACTTACAATGGCATTAAAATAACAGGCTTCGGTGCACTGTTAATCATGCTGATTTTAATAATTGTTGCAGTGTTTCTCTTTAATCTGCCGCACATCGCAAACCATGCTTTGGGTCTACTCTGTACTGTATGTTTTATTTTCATGATTCCCGGTTTTATTATTATCCAGCCAAATAATTCTAAGGTTTTGACTTTCTTTGGAAAATATGCCGGGACAATTACGGAAAACGGCTTTTACTGGATCAATCCATTATTAACAAAAACAAAAGTTACCCTACGTATTTTCAACCTGGATATCGAACCGATTAAGGTAAACGATAAGGTAGGTAACCCGGTCATGATAGGGGCGGTTGTTGTATGGAGAGTAAAAGACACATACAAAGCCACATTCGACATTTCCGGCAATGTAAAAGATTTTGTCCTGATACAAAGTGATGCGGCACTCCGTCAGGTTGCAGGTATGTATGCTTATGATGCCAACGAAACAACAGATAAGGTAACCCTCCGTTCCGACAACAATGGCGAAGTGACACAACGCCTTGAAGCCGAACTGAACAATCGCTTATCAATTGCCGGTATAGAAATTATAGAAGCCCGAATCAATTATCTTGCTTATGCTTCTGAAATAGCAAGCGTCATGTTAAGGCGACAACAGGCGGATGCTATTATTGCAGCCCGCGAACGTATTGTTGAAGGGGCTGTCAGCATGGTTCATCTGGCTTTGGAAAAATTGGAGAAAGACGGCATCATCAATCTCGATGAGGAACGGAAAGCAACAATGGTAAGCAATCTGCTGGTAGTTCTTTGTGCAGACGAATCTGCGCAACCGGTAATCAATACAGGTACTTTATACCAGTAAACAGAACTGAATTAAGAAATGGCAAAAAAAGAGAATGAAAATACAACCCGGAATTTCATATTGCGTATAGACGCTGAAATGATGGATGCTATTGAAGCCTGGGCTGCGGACGAGTTCCGCAGTACCAACGGGCAAATACAGTACATTTTGGATCAGGCACTAAGAAAAGCAGGCCGCTTAAAAAAGAAACGGCAAACCAAATCAAAAGAAGAATAAAATTGGGATAATTAACGGCTGATAAACAACCAGGCATCCTTATATTTCGGATTCTGACGAAGTGTAGCCATATAAGTTTCCGCATCCTTACGATTATCGAAACGGTCTGCATAAATACGGTACTTTCCATCCCGTACCACTTTACTTACATGCTTGCATTCGCCCTTATTAACTCCGGCTATATACTCATCCGCCTGTGTTTCAGAAGGGAAACTGGCTATTACAATATGATACATCTTAACGTTCGTCTTTGCTTGTTCCGTACGGATTTCCGGTTTCGATACAACTTCCTGCTTCCTTGGAGCAGGTGTTGCATTAACAACCGGTGCCGGGACGGATCCTTCAGGAGCTACTACAACTTCTGCTATCTCCTCTTTCTGCTGTTCCGTTACAACTGCCGATTTATAGGAGACCATCTCCGTTGGAATAAAACTGGCTGTATACGCATCCTGATTCACATCCTTTACCGGAGTTGAAACCAACAGGAATAAAGCGATAGCTGCCGCCGAAGCAACCATGGCACGAAGCAATTTCCGGCTGACCGGTATATAAAATGTATCTTTCTTTTTTTTCTTTTTTTCGGTAAGAAGGGACACTTCCTCACGTTCTACCTGTAATGGCATTAAAACAGGGAAATGAAATGCCGGCAAACCATAGGAATTAACGCTAAATAAATCCGTTTCTTCGGGACGGAATACCATCTGTCCTTCCTGTCCTATACTGAATGAACCCAACACACCCAACGAAAGTTTCCCATTACGCTGCAAGGAAGATGTCATATCCGTTATATCTTCTTCCAGCATCAATTGCGCCTGACGGTAATTCACATGATACACCTGCATATACGACTCCGCCAACAAGCCGTCGTTATGCTGCAAGGTCATGTTAAAACCGATCTCCTTCCGCAGAGGACGGAACGTATGATTTTCAGCTTCCCGGACAGCCGGAACTGCCTGCAAAACAAAACCACCGAATTTAGGTACAATCACACAATCATGCACCAAAAGCAAACGTTCAATATGTGTTATAATCCTAAGCATAGAACAAAGGTAGCTATTTAGCGGAATTTTCAAAACAAAAAACGCCACAAATACTAAAATTATATTTTTACCTTTGCAGTTATTATGTATTGGATATCTCAACCTGTTTACTTATCAAAAATAATCCCATTTCTGGGCGGTTGGCTGGGCGACCGCATATTGGGAGACCCCGAAGGATGGCCACACCCGGTCGTAGCCTTTGGCAAGGCTATTTCATATGTTGAAAAAAGATGGAATCAGGGAAATGACCGTGCATTGAAAGGGACATTATCGGCAATTGCGCTTGTTGCAGGTGTATTTATCCTCTGTCTGGTAGTACTGAATTGGGCAAACCGGATTCACCCTTATCTGGAAACCATCCTCATAGGTATCGGAGTATTTTACTGTCTGGCAGGAAAAACATTGGTTAAAGAAGTAAAAGCTGTATTCGAAGCCGTAGATAGAAGTACGGAAGAAGGCAGGCAACAAGTCGGACGTATTGTCGGACGCGATACCTCTTCACTTTCTCCTCAAGAAATCCGGGCGGCAGCTTTGGAAACTTTAGCAGAAAATCTTAGCGACGGGGTTATTGCCCCCATGTTCTGGTTCGCATTACTCGGACTGCCCGGCATGATGGCATACAAAATGGTAAATACACTCGACTCCATGATTGGCTACAAAAACGAACGGTATATCGACTTCGGACGGACAGCCGCCCGCTTGGATGATATAGCCAATTATATTCCTGCAAGGATTACCGCATGGCTCATGCTGGCTGTTTCAGGTAATCTTAATAAAATGGATTTCGTAAAACGCTTCGGCCCTGCACATGCCAGCCCGAATTCCGGATATCCGGAATCTGCATTAGCAGCCATACTGGATTGCCGGTTCGGAGGTACACACGATTATTTTGGAAAGCCGGTTGAAAAACCTTACATCGGCACGAACGAACGAACCTTTACTACCGACGACATGTTAACAGCCATACAGATAAACAACAACACAGAGCTCGCGATGGGCTTATTAGTTTGTCTGTTATCAATAATCATACATTAAAAAATAACGAAGAAAATGGAAATAAGACTGAATAAACTAATTAGTGATACGGGTATCTGCTCACGCAGGGAAGCTGACGAATTTATAGAAAGCGGTCGTGTCACCGTAAATGGGAATTTGCCTCATGTCGGACAGAAAGTTTCAGAAAATGATATTGTCCTTTTGGATGATGTACGCATCCAGTTAAGTAAACAGGCAATTGAGAAAGCACGTGCCGCCGCCGGCAAGCCAGCCCCGCGTATTGCAGAAAAGGAGATGAAATCCACCCCGGCAAAAGCCTCTTCTCCCGAAAAAAAGGCAAATACCCAATCTTCCGGCCCTGCCTCCAACGGCTTACGCCCCGGAAAATATGTAAAATATAATAAATACGCTGCTGCCCGTAAAGCAGCGAAAAGCGGCTCAAAACCTCACAAGGAGGCAAATGCAGATGAAAAATTACTGAAGGAAGCCATGCAACCTAAATTCGGCAAATCGCTGAGCCGTTCTGCCGTGGCACAACGTATTGCTGCTTCTCCCAAATCAGCCAGCCTGCGTAAAACCAGCCGTAACAATCCGGCTAATAAAGCAAAACGGATTAACCAACGGAACAAACCTAAAGATGAGTAAGGAATGGTAAGCAAGCACATCGTTTTGGTTACCGGAGGACAACGTTCTGGTAAAAGCGGATATGCACAACGCCTGGCTCTGTCACTTGCCTCTAATCCGGTCTATCTGGCGACTTCACGGGTCTGGGACGATGAATTCCGGCAACGTGTCCTTCGCCATCAGGCAGATCGCGGACCGGAATGGACGAATATTGAAGAAGAAAAACAGCTAAGCCGTCATGATTTGAACGGACGGGTAGTTGTAATTGATTGCGTAACACTGTGGGGAACCAATTTCTTTTTCGATAACGACAGCAATGTCGAACGTTCTTTAAATGAACTGAAAAACGAATTCAATAAACTGGCGGAACAGGATGCATACCTGATTTTCGTAACAAATGAAATCGGACTCGGAGGGGTTTCTCCGGATACGGTACAACGTAAATTCACGGATTTACAAGGATGGCTTAACCAATATATTGCTTCAAAAGCAGACGAAGTCGTCCTGATGGTCAGTGGTATTCCTATGAAAGTCAAATAACATAATATCATGATTACTTTTAATATTCAAAAGCCTGATACAACAATCGCAACGGCTCTACAAGACAAAATTGAAAATCTCACCAAACCCAAAGGTTCCCTGGGCGTATTAGAGGAACTCGCCCTGCAAATCGGTCTGATCCAGCAAACATTATCACCTGCGCTCCATCATCCATTCAATGTTATTTATGCATCCGACCATGGCATTGCCGACGAAGGTGTCAGCAAATCGCCTAAAGAAGTTACCCGCCAGGTAATTCATAATTTTTTAAATGGCGGTGCCGGCGTCTGCTTTCTTGCACGCCAGCATGGTGTGGAAATAAAAATCGTAGATGGAGGGGTCGATTTCGACTTTCCCCCCATTCCGCAATTAATCGATAGGAAAATACGGAAAGGAACACGCAACTACCTTCACGAAGCCGCCATGACGCAAGAGGAAATGGAACTGGCTCTCCGTTACGGTGCGGATATTGTTACAGACTGTTATAATGAGGGATGCAATGTTATCAGCTTCGGAGAAATGGGTATAGGCAATACGGCTACTTCCAGCATGTGGATGACCTGCCTGACCGGGGTCCCCCTGATTGAATGTGTCGGTGCCGGAAGCGGATTGGACAACGAAGGTATCAGACACAAATATAATGTTCTGAAAAAGGCTTTGAAGAATTATAAGGGAGATAACAGCACGCTCGATATCATACGTTATTTCGGAGGATATGAGATGGTTATGGCAGTAGGCGGTATGCTTCGTGCCGCCGAACTGAAAATGATTATTCTGGTAGACGGCTTTATTATGACAAATTGTGTACTTGCCGCCTCCAAATTATATCCGGAAATGTTACCTTACTGCATATTCGGGCATTGTGGCGATGAAGCCGGTCATAAACGCATACTGGATTATCTTCAGGCAAAACCGCTTTTGAATCTCGGATTACGCCTGGGCGAAGGCTCCGGTTCCGTTTGCGCCTATCCGATTGTAGAATCCGCCGTTCGGATGATTAATGAAATGCATAGTTTCCGCCAGGCTGCCATCACCAAGTATTTCTAAATTTCCAGGGATTTCATTTTAAATATTCAACAATCAATCATCAATTACACGTATGCTGCGTATCCTTGCCGCCTTCATATTCTTTACCCGGTTACCCTTCTGGCGGGTTGCCGAAGTTCCTGCCGAATATTTCAAGAATATTGTCAGTCATTGGGCTTTGGCTGGTTGGTTGACAGCCGGGTTATCTGTGCTTGTTTTATATGCCAGTTCATTAATTCTGCCCGTTGGGGTAGCGGTTCTGTTGGCTATTATTACCCGGTTGCTGGTAACCGGATGCCTGCATGAAGACGGACTTGCCGATTTTTTTGACGGCTTCGGAGGAGGTACTTCCCGCGAACGTATTCTTGCCATTATGAAGGATTCACATATCGGCAGCTACGGAGTAATCGGATTGATACTCTATTTCGGACTTCTATATACGTTATTGAGCAGTTTGCCTGTAGCAATAGCAGGCAGTGCCATACTGGCTGGCGATCCTTTTTCCAAAGGGGTTGCCGGAATGATTATCAACCGCCTCCCTTATGCACGCAAAGAGGAAGAAGCCAAGAACAAAACGGTCTACAGCCAGATGACGGCAGGTGAATATACATTTTGTCTTTTCTCCGCTCTCCTCCCCCTTCTTTGGCTTCCCAAACCGGTCTATTTCCAGGCAGCTTTATTACCTGTAATTGTTTTTTACATTCTCACCAGTCTGATGAAAAACAAAATACAAGGTTATACGGGCGATTGCTGCGGAGCTACATTTCTACTCTGCGAATTGAGCTTTTACCTGGGAATTACTGTTATTTATACAACAATGATATAAACAATATAATATGGAAATCTATCTGATCAGACACACATCTGTTGACGTCCCGGCTGGTTATGCCTACGGGCAAACAGACGTCCCCGTCCGTTCATCCTTTGAAGATGAGGCGAAAGTCGTAAAAGAGAATCTATCCGGTCAGACATTCGACAAGGTCTGGAGTAGTCCGCTTACACGTTGTCTCCGTTTAGCCACCTATTGCGGTTATCCGGATGCAGAAAGAGAAGACCGCATCAAAGAAATCAGCTTTGGAGAGTGGGAAATGAAATCATGGGAAGAACTATCATCCGATCCCCGTTCCAAAGAATGGTTCAACGACTGGGTTAATGTACCCGCACCTTCCGGTGAATCTTTGCAGGAACAATATAACCGGGTAAGTTCTTTCTTAGAAGAAGTAAGAAATAGCGGATTAGAAAAGGTATGCCTTTTCGCTCATGGCGGAGTTTTAACCTGCGCCCGCGTCTATGCCGGCGAATACGACCTGAAAGAAGCATTCAAAAATGTTCCCTCCTATGGAGCCGTAATAAAATTAGAACTCGACTAATTATATATTATACTCGAAGAACCAGGTTTACGGATAACGCGGATAGGGCGGATGAAGACGGATAAGAATTATTTTTAAAATTAAAAAATCCGTTCCAATCCGCCCTATCCGCGTCATCAGGGATCACCCCGAAAAGTTGTGGGGTAAAAAAAAGATAGTAGTTTTGCTTTATG
>MJGMD1__coassemble_1853_pt1 | contig 61137 bp, 59 predicted proteins | sample MJGMD1__metabat2_low_PE_010 | metagenome-assembled genome bin MJGMD1 | reverse complement strand
CCACATCGACCCGGTTACAGGCGTAATGGTTCCTCCTCCATTGGCATTCGAAGTATTGGACGCTGTAATGGAAAAACTTCCGGGATTCCCTATCGTTCTTCACGGTTCTTCTTCTGTTCCTGAAGAAGAAGTTGAAACAATCAACAAATACGGTGGTGCTTTGAAGGCTGCTATCGGTATTCCTGAAGAAGAATTGCGTAAGGCTGCTAAATCTGCTGTTTGCAAAATCAACATCGACTCAGACTCTCGTCTGGCTATGACTGCTGCTATCCGCAAGACTTTCGCAGAAAAACCGGCTGAATTTGACCCACGTAAATATCTGGGCCCGGCTCGCGATAACATGGAAAAACTTTACAAACATAAGATTTTGAACGTTCTTGGTTCAAACGATAAATTGTAATCAGTTTACCGATATAAAGTGTTTATGCGAGGAATAGAAATATTCTCTCGCATAAATCTGAAAAGGTACAAATCCAATCTAATTGATGGGTTTGTACCTTTTTTCGTATTCGGGATTTGAATCATTGGTCTTTGAGTTTATAGAAGATAAAGATAGGATTACCTTCTTCCTCTTTTGTATTCAAATTGTCGGGAATGGATATCGATTGGGTTTCTTTGTAGAAATTGAGTTCGTAAGGGGTAACGATTTGTACCAGCTCGTTTCCGCTTACACGTCCCCAGACCGGAAAGTTATGATAGCTTTTAGTCCCTAACATTCCATGTTGCAGATTCACATCCGCCATTTCTTTTAGAGTACCGGGCTGGATACATTTCTCAACCAACGTTTTTCCTGTTTTTTTATTAACGGAAGCCACGCAATGGCCTTGGTTATATCTGAAACGGAAATAGTATTGCTTAGGTGTTTCGAAAATGTCAGAAATGAAAATATCGTTATCTTCTCCAAGTTTCTTTTGCAGGGAGCTGAAATCAGTAATATCGAGTGCACGGGTTATTTCGTTATTCGAGTTTTGAAGATTTAAGATACAAGCCGGCTGGATTGTATTGTTAGATATTCTAAAAACAGTGTCGTTGCTTCCTGTTTTGAATAGGAGAGAATGTTCCGGTTCCGAGTAAGCGACAGTCATACATACCGTAAATCCTGAGTTCTCACGGGGAACCAGCGGAGAATAAAAGTCATTCTTCATGAGAATCGTATCCCCTTGGGTGGTGAAAATACCGAGTCCGAATCCTCTTCCCTGAAAAGGCTGGTAAGGGAATGAAATGGCTGCAAGTCTTTCTTCTTCAATTAGGCATTGGGCTACTACTTGATAATCATGGCTTATATGTTGAATAAATTCTCCGTCTAATGTGTAAACTAATATCTGATTTGTGCCAAACAGATAAAGACGATTCTTCTTTTCGTCTGCCTGCATATTTATAATAACCTCACTGATTTCACCCGGTCCTTGTCCCGGAGAAATTAATGTTTTTATAAAATGTCCTTGTTTGTCAAATAAAGCAATCCGTTCCTCCTTGACCGGTAAGATGTAAATGTATTTATCTGTGATAACATAGCTCGTCACACCATCTATTAATGACGCATCATCGGAGGTTACTTCCAAAGGCACATAAGAAACACTCTCTATTTCATCATCCAGATTCAGGATAGTAGGCTGATTGAGGCTATTTCTTATGTCGGCAGTTAAATAGCCTGGTGTATTTGACTCTGATGAGTTGCATGAGACAAGAAGTAATGAGGCTGATGCAAAAGCAAGGTAATAAAGTAGTTTCTGTTTCATATTCATATCAGATTATTGTTATTGTTTGGTTTCAAAAGTATCTTTTATTCTGGTAGAAACTTCAAAAGTGAAGAAAATTAACCTTAATTGCATCTTGAAGGGAGATTAAGGTGAATCCGGTGAAAGTTTACGCGAAGAAAATATCATTTTGTTCCTTTTGACAAAATGACAAAACAACTGTTCCCTGCTTCGCTTGTACCGTTATAATCCAAGGCGCTTGGTAAATATGCCACTCTCGAGAGGTTTAATATTTCCGCTTTATTGTCGCAGAGGCTGGAATACTTACTAATTGAATTAAGAGGCGGATCGTATTTATTAGACGCGGATGAGGCGAAAAACGCGGATTAATACGGTTTTTTATTTCTTAATCCGCGTTTTTCGCCTCATCCGCGTCTAATCATATTGTTGTGTTTTTGGGAAGATAGTAAGCTAATTGATATCCGCGTAATGTTAGCTTTACAAACCATTCCAGAGTCGCGTCTATGCTTAATAACCTCGAAAAACGAAACATATATGCTTTGAATTCAAAGCATATATGTTTTAAAGTTAAAATATAGGTGTTTTGCCGCGCGGATTATTGTTTTTTTGTGCGCAGATAGTTGGAATTAGTACCGCTACTAATTGGAATTATTCTTGGAATAAGTGGAAAAAGGTACCGGATAGTATGGAAAAGTCTCCTTTTTAGCCTTAAAAAGGGGCAGGTTAATCCTAAAAAGGTTTTTATGTATATGAGTGAAGTTATGCTAAAGGCTGTTATTATGAAAAAGTGTCATTGAATTGGTTAAAATGATGTCTTTTTTATAATAAGGCAAACCTTCTGTTATATATACCGTTGTTGATATGTAAAGGCGGATAGTTACCCTTTTTTTAATGGAGCCGGTTGGGATATGCGTAGACAACTGACAATTCCTGCGATAATGGCAAATGCACCTCCAAGATAAAGACAGACCTGGGTACTATTGTTTGGAACCAGATTGAATAACATAGCTACTAACGTTGTTCCGATAGTTTGTCCCAGCAAACGGGCTGTTCCCAACATGCCGCTGGCTCCTCCACTCCGGTCGGTTGGGGCTGAAGAGATAAGCGTACTGTTGTTCGGAGTCTGGAACATACCGAAGCCGGCGCCGCAAATACACAACCGCCAGATAATCTCAGCATTGGTCGGTTCGGCAGGCAGAATGGCAAGGAGGAACATTCCGGCGGAAAAGATGCCCATACCGATACCGCCTAAGATACCGGGATGGACTTTCTCTACCAATCTCCCGGCGATAGGAGCCATAATCATGGTTGCTAACGGCCATGGGGTAAGCAGTAGTCCTGTTTCCACGGCACTTCGTCCCAGTGTGTTTTGGAAAAAGAAGGGAAGAGAAGTCATTGCCAGCATTTGAGCTATGAAGGAACAGATAGAGGTCCCTACCGACAGGGAAAAAATAGGAATGCGCATCAGGTCTACAGGAAATAATGGAAAACGTTGCCGGAGTTGCCGGTGTACGAAGAAGAAACCAATAGTGATAAATGCTAATATTCCGGCAATTACCATAATGCTGTTTCCTTTATGAGCTATATTTTCAAGAGAAAAAATCAGTAATCCGAATGTCAGGGCATTCATCAGGCAACTGACTTTGTCGAAATGGCGTCCGTATGTCTTTACAGTATTCACAGGCAAGAATTTCCAGCCTATCAAGAGCGCGGCAATTCCTAACGGAACATTAATAGCAAACAGCCAGTGCCATGAACTGATCGATAAAATGGCGGAAGCGATACTGGGACCGGAAGCAATAGACACGGCGACGACTAATGCATTAATCCCCATACCTCGTCCGAGGAACCGTTTGGGATAAATGATGCGCAATAAAGCTGTGTTTACGCTGGTTATGGCAGCCGCACCGAAACCTTGCAGGATGCGGGCAATAGTCAATGTCCAGAAAGAATCGGCAAGTGCGCATATTAAGGAAGTAATGCTGAAGATACCTATACCAATCAGGAAAATACGGCGGTATCCATGAATATCTCCCAAGGAAGAAAAAGAAAGGAGCGAAATTGTGATTGCCAACTGGTATGCATTTACTACCCAAATAGTAGTGGAAGGAGCGGTCCCGAGGTCATGTGCGATGGTTGGCAAGGCAACATTTGCTATAGTTCCGTCTATAACCGACATGCCAACTCCAAGTGCTGTGGCAAGAATTGCCCAATAACGTTTGGGGAGCGGTAGTCCGTCTGTGCCATTTACATTTGTCTGTACCCTATTTTGTAACATCCTTTTATGTATGATACGGTAATTTTTTAGTTGCCGGCATTATGCAAGAATATCTAAAGACAGAACAAATATAGGGATAATCTTTTTATATTTGTATAATTATATTAGGACGAAAGGAAGTAAACAATGAAGAAAATTGGGATTATTTCGATTGCCATATGTGGTTTGTTATTGGTTTCCGGTACAACATATGGTCAGTCTTTGAAGGATATATTGAAATCCTCCACAGTAAAAGATGCGATAACTTCGGTTACCGGCGGGAGTAAATTGACTGCCGAGAATTTGCAAGGAACTTGGACGTATGTAAATCCGGCGTTACAGCTCAAAGGAGATAATGCGTTAAAGAATATAGCAGGAAGTGTTGCTTCTTCCGAACTGGAAAAGAAATTGAGCGAGTATTGTGCGAAGGTCGGTATTGTAGAAGGCGTGTTTAATTATACGTTTAATTCGGATAGTACGTTTACCAGCCAGTTGAAAGGTAAAACATTGAGCGGTACCTATTCGGTGAATGCGGAGGAGAGTACTGTAGAATTCCATTATGGGAAACTGGGAAAATCTAAATTGACAACAATGACCGCAAATGTCGTTTTATCCGGTGATCAACTCTCTTTGCTTTTCAATGCAGATAAATTGTTGGACTTTTTATCCAAGTTGTCTTCTGTTTCCAGTAATTCTACATTAAAGACAATTAATAGCCTGATGAACCAGTATGATGGAATGATGCTGGGGTTTGAGTTGAAGAAATAATTTTTTGCAGAGAATATAAAAAATCCCGTAAATATCAGACAAAATGATTCCTGTCTGATATTTACGGGATTTTTGTTATTCTTGTGTGCGTGAATTTTGGACAATTTCTAATAAGATAGCCCCGTAATTTGCAATGATTTTTTTCCCTATGCCGGGTATTGCCAGTAGTTCCCGGCTATTGGTGGGCATGGAGTTGGCAATGCCAATAAGGGCTTTTTGCTGTAATATGGTATAAGCAGGCAAATCCCTTTCGCTGGCGAGCTCATTTCTCCATTTACGCAAACTGGCATATAATTCGGGATTTTTAATATCGGTGGAAACATCCATCTTGGCAGGACGCTGTGTCTTTTCTGTACGCTTTTTGTTTTGGGGCTGGGGCGTCTCGATAGAGGCTTTAGCCTTTTCGGACAGGTAACAGGCGATAGTGAAACCATTCCGGCAACCATTCAAAGTTTGTTTTTTTATTCTCAGGTCGTCGAATAGTTTATCTAATGCTCCGGTAACTGTTTGGCGTGTTTCTTTATTGTCGATTTCTATTTCTTGTGCGGATGGCAACGTATCAAACAGCTGTTTTATCTGTTCTAAAAAATAAGAGCACCCTTTCCTAACCCTTTCCTGTATGGCTTCATCTTGCAGATAGTTTGCATTTCCTACAATCATTCTTTTTAATTGCAGGATAAAACGTTCGCCGACTTCCGTGATATTTTCCCGGCACACGTCGCGGGCATTGGAATATTGGAGGCTCAACTCCGGATAGAGTTTTTGCAAATTATTATATACCACGAATGCAGCATATTGTAAACGTTGCTGTAGCGGATTGAAATCAAATAATTCTGATATTAACTCGGTGAAGTATTGTTGCTGTGCAGCCTGTATTTGTTCTTCACCGGGTTTGCGGTTGCCTACGGAAGAGGTAAATTCCTGTATCCGGTAATCATTTATCATGGCATTGCGCGTGATAGGACTGCTTAAAACCAATCCGTCCAGCGTTTTACAACGGCTTAAAGCCACATAGACCTGACCATGTGAGAAAGCGGCGGAAGCATCAATAATCGCATGTTCGAAAGTCAGTCCCTGGCTTTTGTGTATAGTAATTGCCCAGGCTGTCTTCAAAGGATATTGGGTAAATGTACCCGATATGGTTTCTGTGATTTCCTTTGTTTCGTTGTTGATTGTGTATTTTACGTTATCCCAGGTTTCTTTTTCGACTGTTATTTCAAAACCGTTTTCATCTGTTACAATGATTTTGCCGGGACTGATAAAGGAGATTTTACCTATTTTGCCATTATAGAATCTTTTTTCCGCAGAAGAGTCATTCTTGACAAACATGACTTGTGCACCTTGTTTCAACACCAGCTTGTCGTCGGTCGGGTAGGAGTACTCAGGGAAATCATTATTAATTTCCGCATGGAAGGTATAAGCCTGATTGGGAAGTTCGGACAGTTTCCGGTTATTGATTTGCTGGGACTGGTAGTTATGCGTCGTCAGGGTGATATATCCTGAAGAATCTTCCGGATGGAAATCAGGAATATACCGTTGGTTTAAAGCCTGTAATGTATCGTCATCGAAGCAGTTTTCCCGTATTTTGTTCAGTAAAGAGATGAAGTTCGTATCGTTTTGCCGGTAGACTTTAGTCAGTTCAATACAGAAATAATTGCTTTCGGACAGCGCTTTACTGTCGAAAAAGAAAGTAGACGGATAATGTTCTTTTAAAAGATTCCACTCATCATCTTTTGCGACCGGAGCAAGCTGCTGCAAATCGCCGATTAGTAGTAACTGAACTCCTCCGAAAGGTTTATTATGGTCCTTATATCTTCGTAGAATATCGCTGATGGCATCCAACAAGTCTGCACGGACCATGCTGACTTCGTCTATAACAAGAAGGTCCATACTCCGGATAATATTTATCTTGTCTTTCCGGAATTGCTTTTTGAAGTCTGTCTGCGAATGATTATCACCCGTATTGCCCGGAAGATAGGGACCGAATGGCAATTGGAAAAAAGAGTGCACGGTTACCCCTCCAGCATTGATGGCTGCAACTCCGGTCGGTGCGACAACAATCATGCGTTTCGGCGATATTTCTTTGAGCTTTTTTAAAAATGTAGTTTTGCCTGTTCCTGCTTTTCCCGTTAAAAAAAGATTGGTTCCAGTATTCTGTAATAGGTTGAAGGCAAGGTCAAATTGTTCATTTGTTTGCATGGTCGTTTACGGTCTTGTTAATAATCACAAATATAAAAAATAAAAATTATACAAACAAATAAAGTGTAAATTGTTAATGTATGCTGCATCTTATAGAAATCAATACGTGCAGAATATAAATAGGGTGGGGCTAATGAATCGTAGAATAAGGTATCTTTGTATTCTTATTTAAAAGTTATGTATGATATGAAAAAGCTATTACTATCTCTCTTTTTAGGATTGTTGATTTTGCCTGCTTGTAAGGAGAAACCATTGGATCCATCCAAACCTGTGTATGTAACAGTAGAAACTTCCATGGGGAATGTAACGGTTATGTTGTATGACGATACGCCGCTCCACCGTGATAACTTCATTAAATTGTGCCGTTCCGGCGAATACAAAGGGATGCTTTTCCATCGCATTATAAAAGATTTTGTAGTACAGGGCGGTGACCCGGAAAGTAAGAAACGCGAACCGGGTGCATTATATGGGGATGGAGACGGGGGATATACGGTCCCTGCAGAGATTCTTCCAAATCATTTTAACAAGCGAGGTGCTTTGATTGATGCCAAAGAACCGGATAGTGCAAATTGGGAACGTCTTTCTGCCGGTACTCAATTTTGTTTTGTCCAGGGAAAGAAACTTACGGATAAAGAGTTGGAGGAAAAAGAAGCCCGTATTAATGAAATACGCCGTAACTGGTTGTTTTATAAATTTCAAAATCGCCTGATAAAGGAAAATCCGGTGTTGGCTGCCGATTCGATGAAAACGGAACTCGAAAATCGTACTTTAGTCATGGTAGAGGATACATTGGATGTATTAGGCTATTATACGATACCAGCCGACCGCCGGGAAATTTATAAGACAATCGGGGGTGTTCCCCATTTGGACGGTTCGGTTACCATCTTCGGGGAAGTGACGGAAGGGTTTGATATTGTTGAAAAAATGTCTCTTGTAAAAACAGACAAAAATGACCGTCCGTTGAATGATGTGATAATAAAAGGAACAAAGGTCTTTCAAAAGTAATCAAAAGCATGCATGACTTTGTTATTATGATATAACATAAATAATGGAGTCATGAAGAAAATAGTTCTTATTGGTGCTTCCGGTTATGTAGGGTCGGCCCTATTAAAAGAAGCTTTGAACAGAGGGCATAAAGTTAAAGCAATTGTCCGGAATGCTGCAAAATTGACCATCGATAATCCGAAACTGATGGTGGTGGAAGGAGATGCTACGGATGTCGATTTTTTGTCTGCCCAATTAAAAGAGGAAGATGCTTTGATCAGTGCTTTTAATCCCGGTTGGAAAAATCCGGATATATATCAGGAAACATTAGATGGATATACAGCCATCCTGAAAGCCGTGCGTAAATCGGGGATTCCCCGTATGCTTATGGTAGGAGGTGCCGGTAGCCTGGAGGTTGTGCCTGGTAAATTATTGATGGATGAGGAGGATGTCCCTAAACATTTATTACCGGGAATCCGGAGTCTGGCTAAAGTTTATATGGATTATCTTCTTCCGGAAAAGACGATTGACTGGGTCTTTCTGAGTCCGGCAGCTAATATGGTACCGGGTGAGCGTACAGGGAAATTTCGTTTGGGAAAAGATGCTCTGGTTGTAGATGAAAAGGGGGAAAGTAATATTTCCGTAGAAGACTTTGCCGTTGCAATGATTGATGAGTTGGAACAGGAAAAACATCATCGGGAACGTTTTACGTTAGGATATTGAATCTATAGAAATGCGTCAAAAGTATATTTATTAATCTATACTTTTGACGCATTGTTAATTTGGAAATGACTTAGTTTGTACGGAACGAAAAGGTAGATATCCGCAAAAATGTAAATAAAATTATTTCTATAACACAAGCCATATTATACTTTTAATTTATTACTTTACTTTTATTTCCGGCTTAAAAAAATCATTTTTACTGATTTTAGTCAAATACCTGTTTTTATCTCCAGCTTCTATAACGATTGTAACCGAATCCCCCCACTGTTTAAGGGTCGCTAAAGAAGAAATGTCGCATGAGACAGAACCGTAATCAACATTTGTATTTGTTAAATTATCTGGTATACTCGGGTTATAACAGAATTGTAAGAACAAAGTGTCTGTAGTTTGTTTTGCCGGATTATATACCATATTGAGCTTTGCCGGAATTTTTTCCCCATTCGCCGAATTTACAGTCGATAATCCTGTATTTAAATCGAAATAACCACGATACCCATAATCTAACGAGAAGAGTGGAGGAACCAAGCAGCTATCTTTGTCGGTGATATGTTTACTCTCTGCTTCTTCTATGCTGATTGGATGAATCACATCATAGATTGAATAAGGATAAACACGGGCATTATTGATATAGATTATATCACCGGCAGTAGTCCAGTCATCTTCCATGTAATTGAAAGAGAAGTATCCCCTTTCTATACCTTCAAGGCGCCTGTCATAAGAAATCGCCAATCCTCCGCCATCCATATAACAGTAGTAACCATTTGTAGAATCACCTATAATTGTAGCTTCTTGCATAAAACCTCTGGAATTATCGTCTTTATTGTTGCAGCACGCAAAACCGATTATGAAACAGAGGAACGATAGTATTCTGGATAAATTTGTTGTTTTCATAATTATTTGTCATTTTAATTCGCGATCAACTTGTGGCTCCTGCTCTCTGTAAGGTTTTTTCAGTCTTTACTTATAACCTTATTTGATAGATCGCTTATTGTTTAGCCAACCATTCCATATATGCGCGGCATCCTTCCGTATCTTCTGCTGCCGGACTCCATGGAGCAAAGTTTTCAGGAGATAACGGAGCAAATGGCCCCTGCTTGATTTCGTATACTACAGACCCCGATTCCAGTACTAACAGTCCGTGCCATACCCCTGCTTTTATTTCTGCGCCGTATGTTCCTGCTTTGGGGTCCAGAATTAGTTTTTCAGTAACGTTTCCATCCGCATCAAAAAGAAAAACGATCACTTTTCCACGTAATAATAAAAATATTTCGTCTTTATCCGGATCGAGATGGCGGTGAGGACGTAGATAAGTTCCGGGTTCCATTGCATTAATCAGACGGTTGACCGGGTCATCCAGTTTTTCATGGAAGTTATAATTCATACGGAGCCGTGGAGATTGTTTGGCACGTTCCGTTGTTTCGTTTAATAGTTGTTCATTAATGATTTTCATGTGAATGATGGATTAAGTAAGACACAAATGTACAAAATAATGCAGAAAGCCCTATGAACCTTCCTCTTTAATCCTTTGTTGGATAATAAAGAAACATCAATAAAAAACGCCTATGAATAAAGATCAGACTAGAATTCCTGAAAATGCAGAGTCTAAAGCAGAAGAACGGGAAAAAGAGAAATATCCGGTACAACAAGTTTCGGTAGTAATGCCAATAACAGACAAAGAGGTAAAAGATGCCGTAAAAGAGATAAATCCGGATAAAAACAGTATGGATAGCAGAGGATAAACTGAATCAAACTAAAAAGGGGCTGCTTGCAAGCAACCCCTTTTGGTATTTATTGTGTATTTGATTGTAAACCTCTGTTTGGCAGCCGGTATTAATACTGACGTTCCAAAATCCAGGCATCCTGGAAGTTAGGAGCATATTTGGCTTTGATAGCGTTACGGCTTTCTGCAGCATCCGCTTTATTATCGAAGCTGGCAACGATTACACGCAACATACCTTGTTCGTTTTCTCCTAAAACAGCATTATAACCGTCGTTTTGCATACGTTCTTTCAGGGAATAAGCATTCGTTTTATTTTTGAAACTTCCAACTACTACGCTGAAGCGTTTCAATCTGCTTGCATCTTCACCCTGTGCTGCATTGATCTTTTCCGTACGTGTGGTAACACTTGATACTCTGGGTTTTGAAACCGGAGCAACTTCTTCAACAGTTTCTTGTTCTTCAATTACCTCAACAGGAGCTGTCGTTTCTTTTTCTTTTGCCTGTTCGTAGGCAGCTTTATAAGCGCTCTGTTTAGGTTTACATGAGCCTAATGCTAAAATCATACACAGAGAGGCTCCAAATAACCAAATCTTGTTCATACTGTTCAGTTCTTAAATTTAGTAGTGCAAAGATATAAATTATATTTACTAATTTCGTACCCAAAACACAATATAATATAAATTACATGAATAAAACAGTCGGAGTAATGGTTATGGCAACATCTGTATTATTAGGAGCTTGCAGCTTGAAAACGGATGTGAAACAAAATGCAAATGCCACTGGCAATGGTGACATTATCGGACGTTCGGACATTCAAGTGAAAGAAGGCCGTATGACCCCGGAAGTTCTCTGGGCAATGGGACGAATCGGCGGCATGAATGTATCGCCCGATGGGAAGAAAGTGGTGTATACGGTGGCATATTACAGCATACCGGAAAACAAGAGCAATCGTGAAGTCTTTGTGATGAATGCGGACGGAACGGACAACAAGCAGATTACGAAAACCGGGTATTCCGAAAATGAAGCTGTTTGGATAAAGGGTGGAAAGAAAATTGCTTTCCTTTGTAACGAAAGTGGAAGCAGCCAGCTTTGGGAGATGAACCCGGACGGTAGTGAGCGTAAGCAACTTTCGGATTATGACGGGAATATAGAAGGTTTTGCTTTTTCGCCGGATGAAAAAAAGGTATTATTTATATCACAGGTGAAAACTGTGAAAAGTACTGCTGACAAATACCCGGATTTGGATAAGGCTACTGGCATTATTGTTACAGACCTGATGTACAAACATTGGGACGAGTGGGTGACAACGGCTCCGCATCCTTTTATTGCAGATTTTGACGGAAAGAAAATATCTGCCCCGGTAGATATTATGGAAGGTGAGCCTTTCGAATCGCCAATGAAGCCTTTTGGTGGAATCGAACAACTTGCCTGGAATACGACTTCTGATAAAGTTGCCTATACATCCCGTAAAAAGACGGGCAAAGACTATGCCATCTCCACAAACTCGGACATCTATGTATATGACCTGAATACCAAACAGACAGAAAACATAACAGAAGGGAATATGGGATATGATACCAATCCTAAATATTCACCGGACGGTAAATGCGTAGCCTGGCTGAGTATGGAGCGTGATGGCTATGAGGCAGACCAGAACCGCTTGATGGTTATGAATCTGGAAACAGGTGAAAAAACGTTTGTGAGTAAAGAGTTTGATTCCAATGTAGATAGTTATTGTTGGAGTGCGGATTCAAAAGATATTTACTTTACGGGTGTATGGCATGGTGAGTTCCAGGTTTATAAGGTGGATGTGAATGCCGGAAATAAAGTTCAGCCTCTGACATCCGGTATGTATGATTATTCCTCTGTTGCTCTTTTGGGTGATAATAAACTGATAGCCCAGCGTCATTCGTTGAGTATGGGAGACGAGATCTATTCGATAGACTTGAATGATAATAATAAGATTGCCCAGTTAACTTTCGAGAACAAGCAGATTTACGATCAGTTGGATATGGGTAAAGTTGAGGGACGCTGGATGAAAACGACAGATGGCAAACAGATGCTTACCTGGGTGATTTATCCTCCTCATTTTGATCCGAATAAAAAATATCCGACATTGTTGTTCTGTGAAGGCGGACCTCAAAGCCCGGTAAGCCAGTTCTGGTCTTACCGTTGGAATATGCAGATTATGGCTGCCAACGATTATATTGTGGTAGCTCCGAACCGTAGGGGCCTTCCCGGTTTTGGTTTAGAATGGAACGAACAGATTAGTGGCGATTATGGGGGCCAGTGTATGAAGGACTATTTTACTGCTATTGACGAAATGGCCAAAGAACCTTTTGTTGATAAGGATCGCTTAGGATGTGTCGGCGCAAGCTTCGGAGGTTTCTCTGTATATTGGTTAGCAGGACATCACAACAAACGCTTTAAAGCCTTTATTGCCCATGATGGTATCTTCAATATGGAAATGCAGTATCTGGAAACGGAAGAAATGTGGTTTGCCAACTGGGATATGGGTGGCGCTTATTGGGAAAAACAGAATGCGACTGCACAACGTACATTTGCCAATTCTCCACATAAATTCGTAGATAAGTGGGATACCCCGATTCTTTGTATACATGGTGAAAAGGATTACCGTATTCTGGCTAATCAGGGAATGGCTGCTTTCAATGCTGCGGTTCTTCGTGGTGTTCCGGCCGAATTACTGATTTATCCGGATGAGAACCATTGGGTGCTGAAACCCCAGAATGGTGTCCTGTGGCAACGTACATTCTTCGAATGGTTGGATATGTGGGTGAAGAAGTAAGAGCCTGGATTAATTAGTAAAGACAAAAAAACAGGGATTAAAAGTTTAAAATTTTTAATCCCTGTTTTTTTATATGCTTGTAAATTATTCAGCAGCTTCGGAAGTCGCTTCGCCAGCTTCTGTTTCCTGAGCCGGTTCTTCAGGTGTGAAATCTGTAATACCGGCTGCGATTAACAGGTTGTACCAGCTAATTAATTTTTTAATGTCGCTCGGATATACGCGTTCGCGGTCGAAGTTCGGAAGCACTTCTGCCAGGTAAGCACGTAATTCATCCGGTTTTGCAGATGAATCGATGGATGCTTTTCCTTCATTCTCCTTATTTTTAATGCTGGTTAATACTTCGTGTAAAGGAACTTCTGCTTCGTCAGTGTAAATGGCGATATCTCCTAATGAGATTACTTTATCTTTTGCGTATGCAGGAACTCTCTTGTTATCAGCCAACGACTCAACAATCAGCATGTTTTTCCCATGGGAAACCAATTTAAACAATCCCGGCTTTCCCGAGATAGACAAAATCGTCTTCAACATAATACTTCGTATTTCTATAGAGTTAAACTTGTAGGCTGCAAATGTACATAAATTTCTTTAGTAGAAAAGCATATAGGTGGAAATCCTAATTATCTTTTTTCCTTAGTTGGCGGATAAATTCTGTGACTTGCGGGAGTAATGCATGCTTGTCGTCATTATAGATGATATAATCGCATTTTTCTTTTTTTATTTCATCAGGCATCTGGCTATTGATGCGGCTTATGATTGCTTCGCGTGAAACCGTATCTCGTTCCAGTGCCCGGCGGATACGTGTTTCCAAGGGGGCATAAACCATAAGGGTTGCATCTACTATCCGGTCAAAACCGGATTCAAATAAAATAGCAGACTCTATAGCACATATGTCAGCCTGTTGCTGTTCCGCCCATTCCTGGAAGTGGCGGTTTACTTCAGGATGGATAATGCCGTTTACCTGTTTTAATTTTTCCTGGTCACCAAAAATATGAGAAGCTAATAAAGGTTTGTTCAGTCCCTCTTCCGTATATATTTCTATACCGAACAAGTCTGTAAGCCCTTTGCGGATTATAGGTGAATGAACAGTCAGAAGTTTGCTTTCCGTGTCAGCGATGTACACTGGTACTCCATTTAAGGCCAATAAAGAGGCGACAACGGATTTACCGCTTCCGATACCTCCGGTAATTCCTATTTTAATCATTTTAGTGTTGTACTTGCTCTAAGATAAATTCGATCGAATCGGGGATAATCGTTATTTCATCTACCCAGTCCGGTTTCTTTGTCAACTTTACGGCAAATTTGCCGGATGCGCTTTGGGATAAATCTCCGAATGGAATTTCCACGGCAAAATCATCAGTAGATAACTCTTTGAAACGTGAAAGAGGTACATAGCAACTGATTTTTGCAATCGAAGGGAAAGTCCGTATTGTATAATGAGGAGGTAAATCGGTACAAACAACCGGGATTTCCAATCTTTTTTCCGTGTATTCTTCAATCGGGATACGAATGGTGACATTGGACGGTTCAAAACTTGTACCATCGATCTTTTCCAATTGAAGGTTTTTTGAAATGGTTTTAGTGCCCCCTTTTATTGCAATAAATACGGTTCGTACCTCTTTCAAGGTATCGAGTACAATATCGCTGGCATATACGCTTATGCTACTTGGGGTAACTGTAATATCTCCTGAAACCTTGAAGCCAGCATCCGTTTGGATAGTACCGTTAAAAACAACCGGGATTTCTTTTTTTATCCGTTTGCTATAGGACACTTCTATATTCTGAGGTTCAAATCCTACCAGGGAAGTTGTAGCAATGAGCTGTTTCTTTATATCGCTTTCAATATCCTTTTTCCCGATAAGAAGACTTCCGCTTTTTGTCGCTTTGTCTTTTATATCTGCTTCAATCGGGGCAAATGAACGTCCGAAAGTGTAATTTAACAATACACTACCCTTATCCTTTACTTTCACCCTAATTATTTCAGGGGGTGTTTCCGTAAAAGAAATATCAGGAGGGACATTCTTATATTTGACCGGGATATTAATCTCTATTTCATACTCCTGTTGCAGGCTCTGCAATAACCAAAAGCCTAATGATAATAGTACAAAACAAAAGAAGATTAAGGCTTCTTTCCATTTCTGGCGGTGTAGAAAAGCCTTAATCTCCATCCGGACGGTCTTGAATGTTTCTTTTATTTGTCCAAGCCGTGACATTGATTTTGTTATTTACTTTTGTGGTTGAACGTCTTCCGCAGAAGCAAAAACAGAAGTTTTATCTACGCGGATACGTACGCCGTCAGAAATTTCAATTAACATATATGTATCTCCGATTTCTTTAATTTTACCGTAGATACCTCCGGAAGTGATAACTTTATCACCCGTTTTTAAAGCTTCGCGGGCTTTCTGAATTTCTTTTTGCTTCTTTTGCTGCGGGCGAATCATGAAAAAATAAAAAATCGCAACAATAACAACCATCATCAGAATACCTGACCATTGTTGACCTCCTGCAGCAGCCTGGAGTAGAATACTAAGTAAGCTCATACTACTATAATTATAATCATTAATAAGTTAATACCTCATTGATACTAGCACAAATGTAAGTATAATAATTAATCTTTGAGCAATAACTTTTCTTTTTTTAACTCGTTGACAACAGAATCCAAAATACCATTAATAAACGTACCGCTTTTAGGTGTACTGTAATATTTGGCGATATCAATAAATTCGTTTAATGTAACGCTGACAGGAATGCTGGGGAATGTCATAATTTCAGCCAATGCGACTTGCATAATAATCAGGTCCATATTGGCAATACGTTCTGCTTCCCAGTTTTTCATGTGTTTGCTGATGCGTTCGCGGTAATCCACTCCTTTTAAAAGGGTCTGGCGGAATAGCTTGATGGCAAATGACTGGTCTTCCAGGTCTTTGAACATCGGAAGCAGCTTAAATTTAGCTCCCTCTTCTTCGTGAAACTGTTTAATGCTTTTCAGCACAAATGTTTCAACAATAGAAATATCATCATTCCAATAGATACTTTTATCTTGCAGGTAATCGTCGATTGCCTCATTTCCACAAATCAACTTCTTGAATACAGACCGCCAGAACTCTTTGTCTGTTTCGTAGGAATCATTCGGATTGTTCAGGTATTCGTCATACAATTCTGAAGATAGAATCAGGTCCAGTACCGTTTTTAGGAAATCTTCGTCATTGTCCCAGGAAAGACCTTGTTCCGATACATATTTCTGTAAGGCTTCGTTTTGTTCTACCTGGGCAGCAAAACGGTTATCGATCAGACGTGTGTTCGGATTTAATTCGGCACTTGTCGGCATATACTTGTTCTTTTTGGCATCAAGTGTGCGTTTTTGCAAGTTTGTGATGTCGACAATAAGGAGAAGAAAATAATGATATAAGTCATACGACTTCCTGAGACTGAAAAGCAATTCATTTTCCGCAACTTTGAGGTCGTTGTTTCCATTTTGATAGTAAGAATATACTATCTGTAAAACTTTAATGCGGATTAAAATTCGGTTGATCATCGTTTGAAGGAACTACTTGTTATAAATTTGGCTGCAAAGGTAGTTATTCTTTTTGTAAAACGCTTTGGCTTTGATTAAATTTATATGTGTTAGTTATTCTTTTATAATATTTTTCTCTATTTGTTGTATTTTACTGTGTGTACGTTATTGTTATTTAAAAAAAAATGCACATATTTGATGCAAGTTATGATAACAGGGTTGGATTTTAAGAAAATTTGCTATAATGGAAGAATCGGTGAAGAAAACGCAGGTTGAAGGTGGTGATAAAGAGATATTGTACTCAAAAGCCATTAAAGCAGGTAAAAGGATTTATTATCTGGATGTTAAAAGGAATCTTAAAGACGATCTGTTTTTAGCTATTACCGAAAGCAAAAAGGTACAGTCTAAGAACGGGATGCCGGTTTCTTTTGAAAAGCATAAGATTTTCCTGTATAAGGAGGACTTTGAAAAGTTTATGGAAGGGATGAGTGAAGTGATTGATTATATCAAGGAATGTAATTTAAAAAATGACATATCTGATAATCTTCCTGAAACAGATGAATCCCCGGAAGATAGTTCGGGTGAGATAAAGTTGGACATTAATTTTTAGTCTTATAACATTAAAAGAATAACGGGCTGCTTCAATATTGAAACAGCCCGTTATTTTTATAGGTGTCCTCCTTTTAAAAGGAGGGGCCTATTTTTTGTTGCGGTTACAGCGGGTGGATTGCTTCTGTCGGACAAGCGTCTGCACAAGTTCCGCAATCTGTACACATTTCAGGGTCAATACTGTATTTGTCACCTTCTGAAATTGCTCCTACCGGACATTCGTCAATACAAGTACCGCAAGCGATACAATCGTCACTAATTACGTAAGCCATTTTTATTAACGTTTAAATTGATAACTATTAGTTTGTGCAAAAATAGGATTTTCTTCGCATTAAAAAAATATCTCTCCTTTTATTTTCTGCAAAAAGCGGGATTTTTTACAATACATACCGGGCTTTGTCGTTTACTATGGAAAAAAGGAAAATAGCTTGAAACGTTTTACATTTATTCTCTATTGTCTTTTATTGATTGTGCCGTTATATGTTACTGCACAAAGAAGTAATCATAAGAATTTACCTTATGTGGACTACAAATATTTTCATTTGGGATTCCATATAGGATGCCATATGCAAGATTTGGTATTGACCAATACGGGGGTCGCAACAGACGGGGAAATCTGGTTTGCAGAAGTTTCTTTTTATTCTCCGGGCTTTAGTGTCGGTTTGGTTAGTGATATGTATTTAAATTCTTCTTTCAACCTGCGTTTTATACCTACACTTCACTTTGGGAGTAAAAATATTTCTTTTGTTTGTAGGGAAGAAGGAAATAAAGTTTTTTCTACAAACATCCGTTCTAACTATTTATCTTTTCCGTTAAGTATTAAGTATAATGCATTCAGGATAAAAAATTATCGTCCTTATTTGACCGGGGGTATTTATGGTGCTTTTGATATAGGACAGAAAGAGGAAGATATTATTTTACTGGCTAAGATGGATTGGGGAATAGAGTTGGGTTTTGGATGTGATATTTATCTTCCCTTTTTCAAATTATGTCCTGAGATAAAATTGAATATAGGGCTTGCGGATTTGCTTATAAGAAAAGAAGGCCTGCAAACAGATAAGGAACGGATTAAATATACCAATGCCTTATCCAAAGCAACTTCCCGGATGATAACTTTTACGTTTAATTTCGAATGAAAAGTTCTATATAAATATAGCAGGCGGGAACGGCAATCATTACACTGTCGAACCGGTCCAGCATACCGCCATGTCCCGGTAATATGTTTCCGGAGTCTTTAACGCCTAAGGTTCGTTTTAGGAGGGACTCTGCCAAGTCTCCCCAAGTACCGAACAATACAACAACGGCAGCCAATCCTAACCATTGGCAATGGCTTATTTCCGGGAAATAATAAGCGAATACCAAAGATGAAGCCAAAGCGAATGTTAATCCTCCGAAGAATCCTTCCCATGACTTTTTAGGAGAAATCCGTTCAAATAATTTTCTTTTTCCAATCATTGAGCCGACAAGATAAGCTCCGGTGTCATCTAACCAGACAAAGATAAATATTGCCATGACAAAGAGTGGCGTATATGCCATTGTGCCGGGAACAGCGCTGATAAAATTCAACATGGAAAAAGAACCGGCACAATATACTTGGGCAAATAGGGTAAATGCCCAGTTATTGATGGGATTGGGTGCTTTATAGTAAAGTTCTGCAATTATAGTGAACAGGATGAATAACAAATAAGGCAGGAATATTTTTCCGTCGGTCAATCCGTTTGCATATGTAAATGTGGCTATGAAAAGATAAATTCCTCCGATTACATTGATGGCACGTTGTAATGTGGCATTTTCATAGTGTTTCATTAATCCGCAAAACTCCCAGATGGTAAGTCCTGTTATGATGCTGAATAATGCAAGAAAAGAATATGAATGGAAACATATGGCACCTGTAAGTACCGCAACAAATATAATACCGGTCAATGCCCGTATAATTAAATTTTTCAACGTTGTGCTATTTTTTATTGATTTATCTGGCTGCAAATATAGTTAATAAATTGATATATTATGTGCTATGTGTTCAAAAAGCCCTATTGTTTGCTTAGGTCTCGGATGGAAAAAGAGGTTGCTCTTTATAGGGCAACCTCTTTCTTTATGAATTTTAAGTGATATGATTTATTCAGCATTTTCTGCCTTACTGTCATCTTTTGTTTCGACAGAAGTATCACCTGTGTTTTCCTCATTTTCTGAATGAGCTTCTGATTTTGAATGGTTCGCTTTTTCTTGAAGGCTCAGAATCTCTTCGGAACGGGAAATCCAGGCACGTTTACCAAAGATGTGTTCGACATCTTCCGAATAAATAACTTCACGTTCAAGCAAGACCTTGGCAAGCTGGCTGTGCCCTGCTGCATGTTCTTTCAAAATCCGTTTAGCACGTTCGTACTGTTCGTTTACAATGTGTTGCACTTCCCGGTCAATCAGGCGGGCGGTCTCTTCGCTGTAAGGCTTCGTGAATCCCCAGTCCTGACCACTTGAATCATAATAATTCAGGTTGGGCAGACTTTCGCTCATGCCGAAGTAAACAACCATAGCATATGCCTGCTTGGTTACACGTTCCAAGTCATTGGATGCTCCGGTTGATATTTTGCCTAAAACCAGTTCTTCAGCGGCACGTCCGCCTAATGTTGCGCACATTTCGTCCAATAATTGTTCGCGAGTGGTAATCTGTCTTTCTTCCGGCAGATACCAGGCAGCCCCCAATGCTTTTCCTCTGGGGACAATTGTAACTTTAACCAGTGGATTTGCATGTTCAAGCAACCAACTTAATGTTGCATGTCCGGCTTCATGGTTGGCAATGCAGTTGCGTTCATCGGCTGTTGTTATTTTGGTTCGTTTTTCAAGACCTCCGACGATACGGTCTACCGCATTCATGAAATCTTCTTTTTGTACGAACTTCTTTCCGTTTCGGGCGGCAATCAATGCGGCTTCGTTACAAACATTTGCTATATCAGCTCCTGAAAAACCCGGAGTCTGGCGTGCCAGAAATTCAGCATCAACGCTTTCGTCTATTTTAATAGGGCGAAGGTGCACACCGAATATCTCTTTTCGTTCGTTCAGGTCGGGCAATTCCACATGTATCTGACGGTCGAAACGTCCGGCACGTAACAATGCCTTGTCCAGAATATCTGCGCGGTTGGTTGCAGCGAGGATGATGACGCCACTGTTTGAGCCGAAACCGTCCATTTCCGTAAGTAACTGGTTCAATGTGTTTTCCCGTTCATCATTACTGTTCATGTTAACGTTTTTGCCGCGAGCACGACCTACTGCATCGATTTCATCGATAAATACAATACAAGGTGCTTTTTCCTTTGCCTGCCGGAACAGGTCACGAACACGTGAAGCTCCTACGCCGACAAACATTTCGACAAAATCGGAACCGGATAAAGAGAAGAATGGAACGTTTGCTTCTCCTGCCACGGCTTTTGCCAATAACGTTTTACCTGTTCCCGGAGGACCTACAAGCAGGGCGCCCTTCGGAATTTTACCTCCAAGTTCGGTGTATTTTTCCGGGCTTTTAAGGAAAGCGACAATTTCTTCCACTTCCTGCTTGGCTTCGGAGAGCCCGGCAACATCTTTGAATGTAACTTTCCTGTCGTTATCTTTATCAAATAATTGGGCTTTTGCTTTTCCTACGCTGAATACGCCGCCGGGACCTCCACCACTACCGCCGGACATTCTTCTCATCAGGAATATCCAAACAACAATGATTAACAGGATAGGACCGAACGATACCAGAAAATTCCAGATCGCATCGTCTCCTTCCTCAAAGGAAACCTGGGTATCGATGTGATTATTGGCTACCGCTTTATCATAAAAATCGGAAAATTTATCAGCCGAAGGTATTTTGACAAAAATCTTCGGGTTGGTTCCCAGTGTTGTACTGTCTTTTTTGAATACTAATCCTTTGTATTCACTTTTTACACCTGCTTCAACCAGATTTTTTTTATTGTATACGACCATTTTATCGAATACATTTTCCTGGGCAAGTTTTTGAAATTCGGTCCAGCCGATTTCTTTAGATGTCGAAGAATCGTTTGTCAGATATAATGCAACAAGCATCATAAAGATAATTCCATACATCCAATACAAATTAAACCGGAATATCTTTTGTTTGTTATTCTTCGGTGTTTTATTAAACATGTCGTTTTTATTTTCCATACTTGATTGCTCTCTACTGTTAATACCGGTTGTCAGTCGAGATCCGGTATTTGGGTCACTTTGGCATCGGACCAAAGATATTCCAAATTATAGAACTCACGTTTTTCCGGTACGAATATGTGCACAAGAACCGTGCCATAATCCATCCCTATCCATTCGGCACGTTGTGTACCATCTGTAGATAATGGCTTTTCTCCCGCATTTTTGCGGGCAAAATCCCATACTGAGTCAGAAAGTGCAGCGACCTGGGTGGGGGTATTCCCTTCACAAATTACCATGTATTGGCAAATGGAACCTGGAAGTTGGGTTAAATCTACGGTTACAATATGCTTGCCTTTCTTTTCCTGAAGGCCTTCAATAATTGTTTTTACTAAAGTTTCTGTTTGATCCATCTAATTTTTATATTCAATAAAATCTATGAAGTTGCAAATATACTTTTAAATTTATTATGCGCATGATTTCTTGATATTAATATATGTATATCATCGCTATTTTGAAAACAACGGCATCCGGAAAATGTTTATCCTGCAAATTTTTTTTGAAAGATTGTTTGTACGTTTTGAAAAAGTGTATACCTTTGCACTCGCTAACAAGGAGGTTGGTAAACTTATTTTAAATTGTTCAATGGTGTAATGGTAGCACAACAGATTCTGGTCCTGTTAGTCCAGGTTCGAGCCCTGGTTGAACAACAAAAAAAGAAATAAGTGATTTTAATTAAACAATATTGTTCAATGGTGTAATGGTAGCACAACAGATTCTGGTCCTGTTAGTCCAAGTTCGAGCCTTGGTTGAACAACAAAAAAGTCCGTCATTCTTCTGAATGACGGACTTTTTTGTTATACATTATGTTCTTGGGGTTTATTCATGCCTTTCTTTTTTTTAATCGACCCGATGTTTTCCGGAAATCATCCCGATGAAATATACTTTTGATTTATATTAATATTAAAAATGATAGTTGTTGAATTTAAAAATGATAGTTATTGAAATTATTTTTTATAATTGTCAAAACTATATTTTGTCGGTATGAAATTGGTGAAAAATGCTGTTGAATTAAAAAAAGCTCCTGATCGTATTTTTATATCGAGAGGAGCTTTTTTGAGTTTGTATTTTAAGGTGTTCACTTATTTATATTTTATCCATTTCAGCATCTCTTTGATATTCGGTTTTTTTCCATACATAAGGATGCCGATACGGTAAATTTTAGCTGATACCCAAACAATTAAAATTGCTGTAGCGAACAGTAAAACGAAAGACAGGACTATTTCCCATAGGGGAATATCGAATGGCATACGTACCATCATAACAATGGGTGAAGTAAATGGTATCATCGAGCACCAGAATGCGAGCGGCCCATCCGGGTTGTTCATACTGTAGATACCGGCATAAAGGCTGAATGCCATTAATAACATTATGGGTGTCATGAATTGTGAAGCATCTTCCTGTTGTTCCAAAGCACTTCCGATAGCTGCGAAAAGTGCCGCATATAATAAATAACCTCCAATAAAGTAGAGAACAAAAGAACTACCTATCATTCCGAAATTGATAGAATTGATGATGTCTTGTATGCCTGTGTTTATGCCGGGAGTATTTGTAACTGCATCTCCGATTCCTTGTGTAGCCATTTGGGCTGCCATAATATCTTCAGGTGAGGTGCTTCCTCCAAGGAAAAATAAGCTTCCGGCAATTAGAATGGAGGTCAGTATCCCCCAGATAAATATTTGTGTCAGCCCTACAAATCCAATGCCGATAATTTTCCCCATCATTAAATCGAATGGTTTCACGGATGAAATCATGACTTCAATAATTCGATTATTTTTTTCTTCCATAACACCCTGCATCACCATGTTGCCATACATAATGATAAACATATAGATTATGAAAGTAAGGACCATGCCTAAAACAGATGCCACTTCTGCAGATGTGCTTTTCTCACTGCCATCGTTATCCCATTTGATTGTTTTGATATTAAAATTAATCTTGCTCTCCTCTATAATTTGTTTGAGGTTGTCGATGTTATAGGATGCCAGTTTCTCATCTTTCAGGAAATCGGATAAAGTTCTGTCTATTGTATTTTTTAATCCTAGAGGAATTTGTTTGTCAGAGTAGAGAGTCGCTGCTGTTGGGGTTTTCAACAAATCATCGGTGATGTTCAGGAAGGCAAAAATTTCTTTATCCGGATTGTTTTTATAATCTTCCAGGCTCTTGCTTTCTTCTGTTATGAACTTATATTCTTCCGTACTTTTAAATAGAGGAGCATATTTACCTGTTGTATCGAAAATGGCAATTTGTTTTGTATCGCTGCCTTTGATGGTGGATAACCATAAAGGGACGAAAACCAGTGCGGCAAATAAAAATGGGGTCAGGAGAGTCAATAGTAAAAAAGACTTTTTACTTACTCTGCGAAGATACTCTCTTTTTATGATTAGTCCTATCTTGTTCATATTTGTGTAGCGTTTGTACCGGATACGGTGTTAATAAATATATCATTCATGGATGGAATTTCTTCAACAAAAGAAATAATTTCGGCTTGTGCGGCTAATGTGGCTAATAAAGAAGAATTGGAAATGTTTTTTTCCTTATGTATTCTTAATTCGCTGACGCCGGCTTTATTTTTTTCTTCCAATATGGAAAACATTTCGGAAACAGGTTGGATATTGTTTGTTTCAGTTTGAGTCCGGATAATGAAATTATTCGTTTTAAAACGGTTTCTGACTTCTGTGACATTTCCTGACAATACGACTTGTGAGCGGTTGATTAAAGCAATATTGTCACAAATCTCTTCTACGGATGCCATGTTGTGTGTTGAAAATATAATAGTATGACCGGCTTCTTTCAATTCAAGTATTTCTTTTTTCAGGAGTTCTGCATTTACAGGGTCGAATCCGCTGAACGGTTCATCAAAAATGAGTAGTTTAGGCTCATGGATAATGGTTGTAATAAATTGAATTTTTTGTTGCATGCCTTTTGAGAGTTCTTCCAGTTTCTTGTTCCACCAAGGCATGATATCGAATTTTTCAAACCAAATAGTTAGGCGTTTGCGTGCATCGGCATATGAGAGGCCTTTCAATTGAGCCAGGTAAATAGCTTGTTCGCCGACTTTCATCTTTTTGTACAGTCCCCGTTCTTCCGGCAGGTAACCAATTTGGAAAATGTCTTCCGGTTGTGATTCGTGCCCGTTAAAATAGACTTTACCGCTATCGGGGGCAGTAATGCGGTTAATGATACGGATCAATGTGGTTTTTCCGGCTCCATTGGGTCCCAGTAATCCGAAAATCTGTCCTTCCGGAACCTGGATACTGACTCTGTTCAGTGCAAGATGATTGGCGTATTGTTTGACTACATCTTCTGTTTCTAAAAAGTTCATAAGTATAAATTTGTCGTTACATTTTTAATATAATTCTTTCTCCCAGTTCTTTGCTCAACGCATTTTTTATTTCGTTCAGCTCAGTCAATCTTTTCATTATTTCAAATATTCGAGTCATGTTTTCATCTTCATTTTTTTGCATCTCTTTCAGTAGACCCATTTGTTCCTTTATTTGGTGGGATACATAAGCATCTTTGAATGCATATATTCCGCGTAATACGATCTGATCCAGTTTATCTTCTTCCTGTTCCAACTCCCTGTATTTGGAGTGATATTTGCTAAGCTGGTATTTCTCACTGATAAGTTCGGCTGTCAGGCGGCTGACGGCCAGGTCCGGATGGGCGAGGAAATAACGGCTGGCAACAAAGCCTTTACTCTTACAATGTTCGGTAGCTTCCTCCATCATGTTTCTAAATAAAGGTGTATAAAAAGTTAAATCATCCCTTTCAAGCTCTTCACGGATATATTCGGCTACACGGATGATAACTTCTTCATTTGTCTCTTCATCTACAAATTGGAACAAGACCTGTTCTCCATAACGTACAATGTAACGTAACAAAATCAGTTCGTATACTTCATAGGGTGAACGCTTCGGTTTTGTTGATATGGAAGCTATCGGCGGTGGAGGTACAGGACCTGCTTCTTTGACCGGATATTCTTCCGGCGGAGGAGGCGGAATGTTATTGTCGGGTAGATTTGTGTAATCCGGTTCCTGATAAGTCTCCTCCTGATAAGGCTGGTACCCGGAAATTTCCGGATATTTCGGGGTGGATATGTTTGACGGAATAACAGAAGATGCAGGAGGTGCTTGTTTTTCCTTTTTATTCAGGATAATTTTATTGACTTCGTTCAATAACAATTTTTCGTCAATTTCCATCATACCGCTGCATTCCCGTATATATAATGAACGGGTAACATCATCCGGTATGATAGCAACGGTACGGATAATGTCTGCTATCAGAGCCGACCGTTTTACCGGGTCATCTCCCGCATCATCCAGAAGCAGGCGGGTTTTAAAACGGATAAAGTCTGTTTCATTCTTTTGAATGAATTCGATGAACTGGCTGGCATTATGCTTGCGGGCAAATGAGTCCGGGTCCTCGCCATCCGGTAGAAGAACCACTTTTACATTCATACCATCTTCCAGCAGCAGGTCTATACCTCGTAAAGCGGCTTTGATACCGGCAGCATCGCCGTCATAAAGAACAGTTATATTACTTGTAAAACGATGTATCAGCCTGATTTGCCCTTGAGTAAGAGCAGTCCCGGATGAGGCAACGACATTTTCTACACCAGCCTGATGCATGGAAATAACATCCGTGTATCCCTCAACCAGAAAGCACCGGTCTGCTTTGACTATCGCCTGTTTGGCGAAAAATATACCATATAGTTCATTACTTTTATGGTATATTTCACTTTCGGGAGAGTTTACATATTTGGCTGTTTTTTCATCCTTTTTTAATATACGTCCACCGAAAGCAACAACTTTCCCGCTAAGCGTATGAACAGGGAAGATAACACGCCCACGAAAACGGTCGTTAACGTTACCATTATCATAAGAGATAATTAATCCCGTTTTTTCCAGGAAATCTTTCTTGTAACCGTTTTTAATCGCTTCTTTATATAGGGCATCCCGTTTGTCGAGGCTGTATCCCAATTGAAATTTTCGGATAGTGTCTTCCCTGAAACCTCGTTCCGCAAAATAGCGAAGTCCTACGGTTTTTCCTTCTGTATGTTCGTAAAGTTGGGTCGTGAAATATTTTTGTGCCCAACTGTTTACAATCAGCATGCTTTCACGGTCACTACGGATTTGTTTTTCTTTATCCGAAAGTTCCCGCTCCTGTATTTCAATATTGTATTTTTTTGCGAGGAAACGCAGGGCATCGAAGTAGGTAAGCTGTTCATGCTTCATTATAAAGTGAACAGCAGTTCCACCTTCTCCACATGCAAAACATTTACAGATATTCTTCGCAGGTGAAACATAAAAAGAAGGTGTTTTGTCTGTATGGAACGGACATAGTCCTACATAGTTTACTCCTCGTTTTCGCAGGGTAACGAATTCGGAAACAACATCTACTATATTAGCTGCATCCAGTATCCGGTCTATGGTAGGTTGATCAATCATTCAGGCTCTTGTTATATTAATGAGGCAAATGTAGTATTATTTTCCTAATCTGGCTCTAAGGTTTAGTTTAAGAACCGATACAAGATTGTGGTTTTCTGTTAAATCAAAGACGCTGTTTGTTTAATCGGGGAATAGTAGTATTTTTGTAGAGGAGTTAGTGTTTTTGTCTATTGGCGGTATATCCGTTATGTATTGTGTTTTTTAGAGTAATGTATTATGAAAACAAAAGAAAAAGACCAAGATGTGAAAAAAAACAGGTTCAATGAGAAACCGACAGTAGAAACCATAGAGATAGAATTGGATAGGGCTATCTTCGACGGATGTACTCCGGATTTTGAAGAAGGAGAAAAATGGTAGCTGATATGGGGTTAAACAATAAGGAATACCTCTATACTGTAGCCGGACATTCTTTTAAAATTGTACTCAAAGGGGAAAATAACTTTTCTGATAATTTGTTCTTGTCATATAAACCATTCTTAAGCCAAGATAGTAATTCCGGCTTATTATTCTCCGTTTCAATGAAATTGGAGGATTTAAGGAATGTTGATTTGCATATAACGGAACATATCGGAATCTTTTCCGGCGACCATGGAACAATAAAAGTGTGTAGATATGAAGATGGATATCATTTTGAATGTTTCGTCCCAGGCAATGAAAAGAATGAAGAATTGTGTGCTATACTGCGGACTTCCATGGATTTTACGGAATCGAATGCGTTTATTACATCCTTTTCCCGTTATTCGGAATATGCTCTGACCAGTTGTTTAATGATGCTTTATGCCTTTACTTCATCCCGTTATCAGACTCTTTTGGTTCATGCTTCTGCTATTATGTATGAGAACCGGAGTTTTATTTTTTTAGGGAAAAGCGGTACGGGGAAAAGTACACACAGTCGTTTATGGTTGGATAATTTTGTCGGTACGGAACTGTTGAATGATGATAATCCTATTTTAAGGATTATAGATGGACAAGTATGGGTTTTTGGTTCTCCCTGGAGTGGAAAAACCCCTTGTTATAAAAATCAGAGTTTTCCTTTGGAGGCAATTGTCCGTTTGTGGCAAAGAACGGATAATTCAATGAAACCGCTTCGTCCGGTTGAAGCAATGGCAGCCTTATTACCAACAGCTTCTTGTTTGCCTTGTGTTGAAGAAATACAACAGAATGTATTAGGAACGGTAGAAGCCATTATCGGAAAAACAGCTTTCTATGCTCTTTTTTGCAGGGCGGATAAAGCGGCAGCGATACTTTGCCATAAAACGATTGTCCGATGAAACGGATTTGTGTGTCGAATGATGTTTTGTTGGGTGAAGTGGCATATCTTTTAAAAACCGGAGGATCGGTTACTTTTCGTGTGAAAGGGAATAGTATGCGTCCGTTATTATATGGTGAAAAAGATAAGGTGATTTTAATTCCTCCGGTAGCCGTGAAACAAGGAGATCTGGTATTGGCTCGTTTACATGCCGGAAACTATGTATTGCACAGGATTATGCAAATTCAAGGAGATAAGTTGACCTTGATGGGAGACGGTAATCTTATAGGAAAGGAATACTGTAATATGGATAATTTGGTAGGGAAAGTAGAAGCTGTTATAAAGAAGGACAAAACAATTTATTGTTCCGATTGGAAATGGAAAACAACTTCATTTTTATGGGTGAAACTTTTGCCTATCCGTCGTTACTTATTAAAAATAATCAGATGAAACAGATTAAAGGATTTGAATTGAGAAATATAGCCGGTGAACATGTGGTGGTTGCTACCGGTAAGGACAATATTGATTTTAGCCGTATAATTAGCATGAATGCAACTTCTGCCTGGTTATGGCAAGCTGTAGAGGGGATATCTTTTGATGCCGGGATGCTTTGTGATTTGCTTACAACTCGTTATGATGTGGATATATCTGTAGCTTTAACAGATGCGGAAGAGTTACTTGAACGCTGGTTGGCTGCAGGGATTATAACGAAAGACTGAGAATAGATAGATTAACCCTTAACATCTTCCGACTTTTTTATAATGTTCGGGGGAATAGCTTCTTTGTGTATGATAGTATATGAACAATTTTTTGCCTTGCTTCGTGCTGGGCTCTATCCGGATTTGCATCTTGATCTGTATTTGTTTCCGGTAGGACATACGGATTGGAATACTTTATTCCGGTTGGCTAAACAACAAGCTGTTATCGGCATTACTTTCGATGGGCTGTCCAAACTACCAGTGGAATACCAACCGGATGTTAAGTTAAAAATGCAATGGTATTCGTTTGTTGTGCGTATAGAGCAATCCAATGAGTTAGTAAATGACAGGCTTTGTTCTCTTTTTTCTCTATATAAAAGCCGTGGGTTAAATCCCGTTTTGCTCAAAGGGCAAGGGGTTGCCCAGAATTATCCAATTCCTTTGCATAGGCAGTGCGGAGATATAGATATTTATGTTGGTACTCAAGATTTTGACAAGGCAAATTGTATCGCACATGAATTGGATATCCGTGATTATGAGGAGGGAATAACAGAACATCACAGCCATTTTAAATGGCAGGGAGTTGACGTGGAAAATCATCGTATCCCTGCTGTATTGTTCGGACGAAAATTAATTCGGTCTTTTAATAAACATTTGAAAGAATGGTATCCCGGTCTTTCTCAAACGGCAGTTATCCATACATCAGATATAGCTGTTCCCCCTGCTGCGTTTGATGCTGTTTTTTTATTCCTGCATTTTTATACCCATTTTGTATTAAACGGAGTAGGCATACGCCAGGTTTGTGACTGGGTGATGTTGTTGCATAAACATCGTCCGTTTGTAACAGATGTGCTGGGTTTTGATATGGAATGGCAAACGTTTGGATATATAGCAGTTCGTTATTTGGGACTACCGGAGAAGGAGATGCCTTATTATACAGATAAATACAGTGATAAAGCAAAAAGAGTAGTAGAACTTATTCTGAAAGATGGAAATTTCGGAAAGAATAATACTTCAGTATTTTTAGACCGCCCTCAAGGGTATTGGAGTGGAAAGTTGTTTTCGTTTAAATATGTATTGCAACGGTTGTGGAAAATGCTCCGGATTTTTCCGTCTTCGTCATTGCGGTACTTTTTCGGGTATAAATTAAAAATGTCAATAGGTACTATTTTGAAAGATAAATTGTAATGATTAACTGGCTTTTATATAACACAATAGGGATACGTAACCGGTTGGTTTTACGTATAAGCATTGGGGTATTACAAATTTTTGCATCCCTTGCGTTTGTGTGGGCAAGTAAAAGAGTTATCGACATTGCAACTGGCATACAGGAAGGGGAATTGGGTAAAGGAATTTTTTTGATGGTTACAGCCATTACGGTTGAAATTGGAGCCAGTAGTTTAGGTTCCCGTATGGAAAAGCTTTTAACCCTAAACGTTCAAAATAAACTTCGTTTTCGTTTGTTCCGGCATTTGTTGGTTGTGAAGTGGGGGGGGAGAGACGTTTTTCATTCCGGTGATACAATGAATCGATTGGAGCGTGATGTGAAAGATGTAGGTGATTTTGTTTCAGTATCTTTCCCTTCCTTGATAATTACTATAGTGCAGTTTACTGCGTCTTTCTTTTATCTTTTTAGACTAAATCACCATTTAGCCTGTGTGATGGTGGGCATAATTCCATTTTTTTTGCTGATAAGTAAATTATATGTGAAAAAGATGAAGCAGTTGACTCATGAAGTACGTTCTACAGAGGGAAATATCCAGTCTTTTATTCAAGAGAATTTACAGAATAAATTAGTTGTAAAAACTTTGGGTATGGAATTTATTCAGACCGGACGATTATTGGATGTACAGGCATTGTTGCGAAAACAAGTTGTACGGCAAACGAATTATTCCCTTTATTCCAAAGTTTTGATAAGTGCAGGTTTTGCTTGTGGCTATTTGACCGCTTTTGTATGGGGGGCTACCGGACTTTATTCCGGAACAATAACTTATGGAATGATGACGGCTTTTTTACAATTGGTAGGCCAGATACAGCGGCCTATTGTACAATTGGCATCTCTCGTTCCTGTTTGTATTTCTACATCGACAGCTGTCGAACGTTTACGGGATTTGGAAAATCAGGAAGAAGAACCGGTTGAATCCAAAGTGGAGGTAGAAGATCCGATTGGCATCCGATTACAGGATATTTCTTTTGCTTACACCTCTGAAGGGCGAAAAGTAATGAAAGAATTTAGTTATGATTTTCCTCCAGGTAGCCGTACTGCTATTTTGGGAGAAACGGGGGCTGGAAAAACAACATTGATACGTCTGTTATTGGGGTTGATTACTCCGGATAACGGGAATATTTATTTGTATGATAAAATAGGGCAGGTAGTTCCTGTATCATCTGCTACCCGTACTAGTTTTACTTATATCCCGCAAGGTAATACTTTATTGAGCGGAACTATCAGGGATAATTTATTATTGGGAAATCCGGAAGCAGATGATGAACAATTAAAGGAAGTTCTTCATATTGCTGTTGCAGATTTTGTTTTTGATTTACCGGGTGGATTAGATACGATTTGTGGAGAGAAGGGCAGTACTTTGTCGGAAGGCCAGGCCCAACGAATTGCTATTGCCCGTTCATTGTTGTCCAAAGGAACTGTTTATTTACTGGATGAGGTTACTTCCGCTTTGGATAATGTAACGGAACAAATTTTATTGGAAAGAATCAATACCTATAGCCGGGGAAAAACTTTATTGTTTGTCACCCATCGGCAGAAAATACTTGCTTATTGCGACCAAATATTGACAATGAATAGAGAATATTGAATCGGATAATTTTATCTATTTTCTATAAATGTTTTATCTTTGCGGCAGATAAACGTAAAGCTATGATGGTCAGAGTCTTTTTTATGCTGGCATTGTCTTTGATTTTTAATGCTTGTAATGGTCAGCAACAAGCAAAAACAACTCAGGAAAGCACGCCGGAACGTACTTTTGAAATGGTATCTGTCCCCAGTATGATAACAGATCCGCAAGAACGTGCAGAATATCTTTCCAAACATTATTGGGATAAGTTTGATTTTAAAGATACGACTTTAACACATCTCCCCGAAGTAACGGAACAAGCATTGACTAATTTCATAGATATAATGAAATATGTATCGCCGGAAACAGCATCGGTATCCATAAAGGGTATGATGGGAAAAGCTGAAGCTGATAGTACAATGTTTGCTTATTTCTCAAATTTGTATGAAAAATATTTGTATGATCCCAATTCTCCAATGAGAAATGAAGAATTATATATCAGTGTATTGGAAAAAATATTGGAATCTCCTGTTCTGGATGAGGTAAATAAGATACGTCCTGCTCATTTGCTCGAATTGGCAAAAAAGAACAGGGTAGGGGAAAAGGCTATAAATTTTACTTATACAATGGCTAATGGGCAATCGGGGACATTATACAATGTAAAGGCAGATTATCTTTTATTGTTTTTCTATAATCCTGGATGTGAGGCATGTAAAGAAATTATAGAACAGTTGACAACATCTTCTCTTCTGGCAGATCTTCTCAAAAATAAAAAAATAAAAATACTGGCTGTTTATCCGGACGAAGATTTGGCAGCATGGAAAGATTATGTATCCCATATTCCTTCAACTTGGATTAATTCATATGATAAGTCTGTTAGTCTGAAGAATGATGAGATTTATGATTTGAAGGCAATACCAACTCTTTATTTGTTGGATGCGGATAAAAAAGTTATTTTGAAAGATGCGACATTTAATCAAGTAGAAGAATTTTTACAATACAAACTTTACAAGTAAAAAGAAAATGAAACTAAGAACAGTTTTTTTATCTATGTCCCTGATTTTAGGGATTGGCATGGGAGCTTCCGCTCAGTTTAAGATTGGTAATAAGACAATCAATACTAAAAAAATCGTAGGGGCTGCCTCGGATGTGGCAAAAGCAGTTACTTTATCAGATGCTGATGTTGCAGCCATGGCTAAGGAGTATATAGCGTGGATGGATACTCATAATGAAGTGGCTGGTCCGGATACAGAAATGGGGCAACGCTTGGAAAATCTGACTAAAGACATCAAAGTGGATGGCCTGAATTTGAATTTTAAAGTTTATAATGTAATAGACGTGAATGCTTTTGCCTGTGGGGATGGAAGTGTGCGTGTATGCGGAGGACTAATGGAACTGATGAGCGATAATGAAGTGTTGGCTGTTATCGGTCATGAGATCGGTCATGTGTTGCATACAGACTCGAAAGATGCAATGAAACAAGCTTATTTGACTTCTGCTGCGAAAAATGCAGCCGGAGCAGCAAGTAATACTGTAGCAAACTTAACCGATTCCCAACTTGGAAGTATGGTGGAAGCGCTTGCCGGTGCACAATATTCCCAGAAACAGGAAAATGCAGCTGATGATTACGGTTTTGAATTTAGTATAGCAAACGGATTCGATGCATATAGTATGCATGACGCTTTGAAAAAATTATTGGATTTAAGTAGTGATGCGCCTAAGTCATCTAAATTCCGCCAATTATTTTCCAGTCATCCTGAGACTCAGAAACGCGTGGAGCGGATGAAAGAAAAAGCGGATGAGTACGCAAAGAATAATTAAAGATAAATCGTTAACGCCCTTTAATAGGTGACGATTAATTGTAAAATAATCTTAAATCCGTAAAGTTTATACAGTGAAAGTATGTTTTATAACATAAAAGTGCTTATGTTTGCACTGTGTTTTTCATGGTATTAGATTTAAGGTTAGCAATGAAGATTGGCTGTCTGGGATAGATAGCCTTTTTTTGTGTTTATATATTCCGAAATAATATATACTTTTGTCTATGGACTAAAAATCTGAATGAAGTGGATACAAGAATTAAATTACGTGTGCAGGGATTGACAAACAGCCAGATACAATCAGGCGCTTATGCTTTGATTTTGGCAGAAGAGCAAGGTCCTCGTCGCATTCCTATTATTGTTGGAACATCTGAGGCTCAATCTATAGCGATCGCATTAGAACATATAACCCCTCCTCGTCCTTTGACTCATGACTTGTTTGCGACTTTTGCACAGGCGTTCGGTATCCGTTTGCGTGAAGTTTTCATTTATAAATTTGAGGATGGAGTTTTTTATTCGGAACTATTGTTTGACAACGGGCAGGAACCGGTTCGTTTGGATTCAAGAACATCCGATGCGATAGCAATAGCTTTGCGTGTAAAGTGTGATATCTATACAACTCCGGAGATTGTGGAAGAATGTGGCGTGGTGCTGGAGGATGTCACTGTAACGGAAGAGAAAAAAGAAGAAGATTCGATTCTGGATTTGGAACCGGAGGATATAAAGGATGAGGCTGTATTGAAAAAATGGCTTTCTCTCATTGGAAAAGATGAGTTGAAAGTTCGTTTGGAAGAGGCTATTTCTGAAGAAAATTATGAATATGCCAAAATGTACAAGGATGAGATACGGAGGCGTGAAGAGGAAGGGAACTCTATATGATAGAGCAATCGGTAGGTTTTAGTTTGGAGTCTTTATTACGTGGTATATTAGGAATTGCAACCATTTTGGGAGTAGCTTATTTGCTAAGTTATAACCGGAAACGAATTGATTGGAAATTAGTTGCAGGAGGACTTTTCCTGCAGATTGTTTTTGCACTGGCTGTTTTGTATATACCGGTGATAGGCGTTGTTTTTGAATATATGGGAAAAGTTTTTATCAAATTAATGGACTTTACCCAGGAAGGTGTGAAATTTCTTTTAGGACCACTGATAGCTAATAGTAAGGGTTTTATTTTTCTTTTAAATTCATTGCCTGTCGTTATATTTTTCTCCGCATTAGTTTCTTTGTTTTATCATTGGGGAATTATACAGCGGGTAGTAGGGGCTTTTGCCTGGTTACTGCGGAAAGTTATGAATATTTCGGGGGCGGAAGGGTTGGTCGTTTCCGGAAATGTATTCTTAGGTATGACCGAGTCTCCTGTATTGATTAAGAACTATTTGCCTTCAATGACCAAATCTGAATTGTTTTTGGTGATGGTGGCAGGTATGGGCACTATAGCTGGTACGGTAATGGGTACTTATATAGGTATGTTGGCTGGTGGAGATCCGGTAGCCCGTATATTGTTTGCAAAACATTTACTTTCAGCATCCTTGATGGCGGTGCCGGGTTCTATTGTTCTTGCTAAAATACTTTGTCCTCAAACGGAAGCCGTAGAAAATGTTTCTATAAAAATGGGAGCAAAAAGTACACATTCGACCGTATTGGAAGCTTTGGCTTCCGGAACTTCTATAGGAGTGAAGTTATTAGTGAATATTGCCGCTTTGTTGCTGGTATTCATTGCTTTCGTCGCACTTGCCAATTATATATTGGATGATATCATAGGGCATTATACCGGTCTAAACGACTGGATTATAATGATAACGGATGGTAAAGCTCAGGGATTAACATTTCAATTTATTCTGGGTGTCCTGCTTTCTCCTTTTATGTGGTTGATAGGAGTGCCTTATCAGGATATGATGTTAGTTGGTTCTCTGTTAGGCATAAAAACGATATTGAATGAGTTTGTTGCATATTTCCAGCTGCAAGAGTGGAGAGATGCAGGTTTGTTTATGTATCAGAAATCAGTATTGATGTCTACCTATATATTATGTGGATTCGCAAATATATCATCCATAGGTATATTGTTGGGAGGATTGGGAGTATTGGCTCCGGAAAAAAAGGAACTGATTGCCCGTTTAGGTATACCTTCCATGATTGCCGGAGCATTGGTCTCTGTTTTGTCTGCTACGATTATAGGGATGATATTAGGTTAAAATAAAAAATAAACAAATAATTAGCTGTGCAAATATTTTATACACCAGATATTGCTGTAAATTCCGAATTGCCGGAAGAAGAAGCCGGACATTGTATACGTGTACTGCGCTTGACGGAAGGAGATGAGATTTTATTAACTGACGGGAAAGGTTCTTTTTATAAGGCTGCTATCAGTCGCGCGCATCCCAAGCATTGTGAAGTATCTATACTGGAAAGCTGGAGGCAACCGGCTTTATGGAATGGCCGGATTCATGTAGCGGTAGCTCCTACCAAAAATATGGATCGAATGGAATGGTTTGCCGAGAAAGCAACGGAAATTGGAATTGATGCCATCACTTGTCTGCATTGCCGTTTTTCCGAGCGAAAAGAAGTGAAAACATCCCGGCTGGAAAAGATCTTGATTAGTGCTATGAAACAATCGCAGAAGGCAACTTTGCCTCAGTTGGAAGGTATGACTGATTTTAAGGCATTTGTAGGTCGTTCTTTTAAAGGACGTAAATTTATAGCCCATTGTGAAGATGGCAAGAAGACCTTATTAAAACAAGCGTATCATCCGGGAGAAGATGTTCTGGTGTTGATAGGTCCGGAAGGCGACTTCAGTCCGGAAGAAATCCATTTGGCACTGGAGAATGGTTTTGAGCCGATTTCATTAGGAGAAAGCCGGTTAAGAACAGAGACTGCGGCATTAGTAGCTTGCCATACAATACATGTATTGAACGAATAATACTTTTTTTCCTAAAAAGAATACGTTGCCAAATGAGTGTTTTTTTTAGATTGTTTTGCCGATATATGAATTATCTCACCAATTTTGTTTTTCTTTGCGGAAAAATTCAGACTCGTGAATCTCATTATAGAACAAGGAAACACTTCATCGAAAGTTGCTGTTTACAATAAGTGGCATATGGAAGCTTCTTTTGTTTTCAAAAAATTCGATGTGGATGTCATATCTTCCCTGTGGGAGAAATATCCGTTGACACGGGGTATTTTTTCGTCGGTTATAAATACTGATGATAATCTGATAGCCTATCTGAAAGGGAAACTTCAGTATTTTGTGTTTTTGGATGAAACAGTACCATTACCGATTACCGTACAATATAAAACTCCCCATACATTAGGTAGAGACCGTTTGGCTGCAGCTGTAGGTGCTAACTATCTGCAGCCGGGAAAGGATTTGTTGGTTATTGATGCGGGGACGGCTATTACATATGAATTGATTGAAGCATCCGGAACTTATGTTGGTGGAAATATCTCTCCGGGGATGACTACCCGTTTCAGAGCTTTAAATCATTTTACAAAAAAATTGCCATTGGTTTCGGAACCTGAGCATGTCCCTTTGGTTGGGACGAATACGGAAACCGCTATTCAGGCGGGTGTTGTGAATGGAATTGTTTGTGAGATGGATGGATATATAGAAATGTTACGACTAAAATATCCTAATCTTTTGGTTTTTTTAACGGGCGGACATTCGTTTTATTTTGAAAGACGATTAAAAAATTCCATCTTTGCAGACATTAATTTAGTGTTGACAGGATTAAACAGAATCTTAGAGTATAATGTTGAAGATTAATAAAGTACTAATAACAAGCGTTCTTATATTCATACAGTTGTCTGTAATGGCACAAAATAATACAAATTCGCCTTATACTCGTTTCGGGTATGGAGAATTGGGAGAACGTTCGTTTGGAGCCGGTCGTGCAATGGGTGGTGTCGGCTATGGATTACGCTCACCGAAGCAAATAAATCCGATGAACCCTGCATCGTATAGTTGCATGGACTCCCTTACATTCCTCTTTGATTTTGGAGTGGCAGGACAATTATCCAAGTTTGATGATGGCAATTCCCGTCAAAATAATTTTAATGGGAATGTTGAATATCTGGCATTGCAATTTCCTATTCATCGCCGGATTGCTATGAGTGTGGGTATTTTACCTTATTCTTTTGTCGGTTATAAGTTTGGAGCTGCACGTACATCGAATGGGGTTTCTTACACGGAATCATATGAAGGTACAGGTGGTTTAAGCGATGCGTATGCCGGTATTTCGTTGGATTTGTGGCCAAAACGTTTAGCAGTTGGTGCTAATTTCGGCTTCTTGTTCGGTAATATAAAACATGAACAGGTCGTGTTAATGACAGGTGAGGGATCATCTGCTTATAATACATCGAGAAGTCAGGAAATGAGAGTCCGGGATTTGAAAATGGATTTTGGTATTCAATATACCCATCCGATAAGTAAGACAGAAAGTATTACTTTGGGGTTAGTCTATTCACCTAAAAAGAGTTTGCATGCCAAATCATATAAAATGATTCAAACGTATACATCGAGTGGTTCCGGTGAAGTGATAAGCTCTGATACAATTACCGGGCAGGCGTTTGATTTGCCGAATTCTTATGGGATCGGACTTTCTTATATGAAACAAAATAAATTAACGTTAGCGGCTGATTTTTCTTATGAGAATTGGGAAAAAATGCCTTACTTTGGTGAAGAAGGACGTTTTAATAACAGATATCGTATAGCAGCCGGTGCTGAATATATTCCGAAATTTATGAACAAAGCATATTTCAGCCGGGTTAGATATCGGATGGGTGCTCATTTCGGTAATTCATATTTACGTATGAATCAGACGGAGGCAAATCCAAAAGGAGACAGTTACCATGAATATGGAGTGAGTGTCGGTTTGGGATTACCATTGATTGATAACCGTTCTTTGGTTAATGTCTCTTTCGAATATGTAAAGAAGCAACCGGAAGTAAGAATGAATATGATTGATGAACAGTATTTCCGTTTTACAATAAACTATACATTTAATGAATTCTGGTTCTTCAAGAGTAAAGTAGATTAATCTAAGTGGTTAACTTTAATAGAAAATAAATATGAAGGTAAAAGTATTATTACTTGCTATCGGATGTACCATGATGACATTCGGTGCATATGCTCAGAAAGGAGTTGATAATGGTACACCGTTCGGGTCGGGAGAAGACAGCGTACGTTGTATAACTAATATCAGCTTGTTCGTCCCTTACGCCAAAGCAGGGAATTTTAAAGATGCTTATGAGTTTTGGAAACAGGCTTATGATGAATGCCCCGGAGCGCATAAGGATATATATCTGTATGGTGTAAAAATTATGGGATGGAAGATTGGTAATGAGAAAGATGCTGCTAAGAAAGAGGCTCTCATTAACGATTTGATGACTGTTTATGATAAACGTGTGAAATATTTTGGTAATGACCGCCGTTATGGTAAGGACTGGATTGTTTCCCGTAAAGCTCAGGATTATTTGCAGTGGAAAGGTGAAAATGCTGATCCTAAAGTTATTTATGGTTGGTTGAAAGAAGTAATCGATGAAACGGGTGCTCAGGTAGAACCGTTGGCTCTTTCTCTGTATATGTTTGCTTCATTGAAGATGATGATGGATGATCCGAACTTGAAAGAACAATACATTCAGGATTATTTGAAATGCTCTGCATTCTTAGGAGATCAGATTAAGGCTGCGCAAGCTGCAAATAATGAAAAGGAACTTGCTGCATTGAATGCTTATAAAGGAACTATGGATGCAGGGTTTGCAGGAAGTGGTGCCGCAGATTGTGAAACATTGCAGAATATGTATGCTTCTAAAGTAGAAGAGGCTAAAGACAATCTGCCAGCTCTGAAAGAAATCATTTCTTTGTTGAGACGTGTACGTTGTCAGGAAATCGAGGTGTTCTATGATGCTGCAGCTTATGCTTATAAGTTGGAACCGAGTGCAGATGCAGCTCTTGGTATTGCAAAACAAGCAGTAAAGAACAAAGATTATGATAAAGCTATCCAGTATTTTGAAGAAGCAGCTTCTATGGAAACCGATAATGCTTCAAAAGCAGAAGATTACTATATGATAGCATTGCTTTTATCTGAAAATAACTTGTCAAAATCAAGACAGTATTGTATGAAAGCTATTGAAACTAATCCGAATTATGGAGCTCCGTATATTCTGATTGGAAACTTATATGCTAAATCGGCTAAATCTGTTTATCCGGATGATGGCGTATTACAAAAAGCTGTTTATTACGCAGCAATCGATAAATTTGAGAAAGCAAAACAAGTTGATCCGAGTGTGGCAGAAGAAGCAAATAAATTAATCGCAGTTTACCGTGCTCATCTTCCTGGATCAGAAGATATATTTATGCACCCTGATTTGGAAAAAGGTAAAGCTTTCACTATCGGTGGTTGGATCGGTGAGCGTGTAACTATCAGATAATTATGATAAGAAACCGATTTCCGGATAAAACGAATAAACAAGGCATAACAACTATCTTTATGGTAGTTGTTATGCTTCTTTTATTAGCAACCTCTTGTGGTGGGGATGTTAAGGAGGTCGTTGTGGTAGCATTTGATCCTGAAAAAAGTTTCACATTAAAAACAACAGATGTTTCCACTCTTATTTCAGATTCCGGTATTACCCGTTACCGTTTAAAAGCAAAAGAGTGGCTTGCTTTTGATAAGGCAAAAGAACCATATTGGTATTTTCCGAAAGGTATTTACGTTGAAAAATTTGATACTTTGTTTCAGACAGAAGCGAGTATCATGGCCGATACGGCCTATAATTACCAGAAGAAACGTCTTTGGAAACTAATCGGAAATGTGAAAGTGGAAAGCCTTGAAGGAAAAAAGTTTGAAACCTCTTTATTATTCTGGGATCAGGATAAAGAAAAAATTTATTCCGATAAATATATACGAATAGAGGAAAAAGATAAAATTATTACAGGGATAGGTTTTGAATCCAATCAGGAGATGACGCAATATAAAATATTTAATTCAACCGGAATATTTCCTGTTAGCGAGACTCCTGCAGATTCTTCAAAAGTGAATAATAATATAACGGATTCACTTGCTATTGAGCCGGATACGGTACGTATAGAGCCTAAAAAGTAAATTTTTTAAAGTGAACGCATTAACTTACATATTAATTTCGTTAGCCTTTTCTGCTTTTTTTTCCGGGATGGAAATAGCTTTTATTTCCTCTAATAAGTTGCGATTTGAACTTGATAAAAAAGACAAAAGCCTGACAAGCCGGATTTTAGATATTTTTTACAGCAACCCGAATCAGTTTATTTCGACGATGTTGGTGGGAAATAATATCGCATTGGTTGTTTATGGCTTGCAAATGGCAATAATCCTGGAACCTTTTATTGCCCAAGTCGTGAGTAATGAGGCTTTGATTGTTCTCATTCAATCAATTATATCAACTCTGTTAATCCTATTTACAGGCGAATTTATACCAAAAACTATTTTTAAGCTAAATCCGAACTTTTCACTTAGCTTATTTTCTATACCATTACTTTTTATATATGTGGTCTTATATCCTATATCCAAATGTTCTTCATTACTATCGTTTGTTATATTGAAGTTGATTGGGGTTAAAAATGTTTCAGGGGGAGGGCAACGTACATTAGGAAAAGTAGACCTGGATTTTTTTATTCAGCAAAGTATAGAAGATGCTCCGCAGAATTCAGAAATGGATACTGAGGTTAAGATATTTCAGAATGCACTGGACTTTTCCAATGTTCGTTTACGTGATTGCATAGTGCCACGTACAGAAATTGTTGCTTGTGATAAAACAGCAACATTAGAAGAGCTACGAAGCCGTTTTATAGAAACCGGTTTGTCTAAAATTTTGGTATATAATGACAATATAGATGATATTGTCGGGTATATACATTCATCGGAGATGTTTAAAAATCCGGGAGATTGGACGCAGAATATCAGAAGCGTGTCAATTGTCCCTGAAACAATGGCCGCCAATAAATTGATGAAAGTCCTGATGCAAGACAAAAAAAGCCTGGCGGTAGTAGTGGATGAGTTTGGCGGGACATCAGGTATTGTAACCTTGGAAGATTTGGTGGAGGAAATATTCGGTGAAATAGAGGATGAACACGATATTAAATCTTATGTGGCAAAAAAAATATCGGATAATGAATATTTGCTTTCCGGACGTATGGAAATAGATACACTAAATGAGAAGTTTAGCCTGGAATTGCCGGAATCCGATGATTATGTTACAATCGCGGGATTTATCCTTCATTTTTATCAAAAATTCCCGAAGTTAAACGAGACAATTGAAATAGAGAAATATACTTTTAAAATAATCAAAGTTACAGCTACAAAAATTGAATTGGTCCGCATGAAAGTTGCAGACTAATCTTTTTTTTGTATCTTCGTGCCCTTAAAATGGGAATAATAAACTTTTAAAACATATAAAGATAAATGGCTACGCTGGAAAAAATCAGAAGCAAAGCGGGATTGCTGGTTCTTGTAGTCGGACTGGCTTTGTTCGCTTTTATCATCGGAGACTTTTTGAACTCCGGTTCGACTTATTTTAGACAGACTCAGGAAAGAGTTGCTAAAGTAAATGGAGAAGTGATTAAAATTCAGGATTATCAGTCACGTATAGAAGAAATGACTGATATGTATAAGAAGCAAACTGGTTCTGCCAGCCTTCCTGATGAATATCAAAATCAAATCCGCCAGTCCGTATTCGATGAAATGGTACAGGATATTGTTTTGAATGAAGAAGTTGAGCATTTAGGTATGGGAGTTACTCCGGAAGAATTATTTGATATGGTTCAAGGAGAAAATATCTCACCGGTCATTCAACAAATGCCGATGTTTCAGAATCCTCAAACAGGCATGTTTGATAAAGCAGTTCTGCTGAATTTCCTGAAAACAATCGAAGGTACAAGTCTTGCAGGCATGAGTGCAGAACAACAGGCACAGATACAGGAAGCCCGCCAGTTTTGGATGTTCTGGGAAAAGAATATTAAACGCCAGCGTTTGGCACAGAAATATACTACATTATTGGCAAAAGCGGTTTCAGCAAATAAACTGGATGCCAAAGATGCTTTTGAAGGTACGGTAAATAGTTCTGATATTGTATATGCAATGCAGTCATATGCTTCTATTCCAGATTCTACGATCGAAGTGAGTAAAAGTGAAATTGAGAAATTGTACAATCAGCGTAAAGAACTTTTCAAGCAAAAGCCGGCTAAAGTAATCAAATATATATCAGTAGATATTCGTCCGAGTAAAGAAGATTATGATAAAGCAAGTGCTGATATCGAAGCTTTGAAAACCGAATTTGTGGCATCTGACAACGTTGTGGATATTGTAAATGAAAATTCGGAAATACCTTATATGGATGCATTCTTTTCAGAAAAGGCATTAGACCCGGAAATGAAGCAATTTGTAAAAACTGCGACAATAGGAGAGGTTTATGGTCCTGTTTTTGAAAATGATAAATACAGAATGTTCAAATTGGTAGATAAAACAGTTGCTCCTGATTCTGTGAAGATAAGCCATATTATGTTGGTTAATAACGGTAATGAAGCTCAGGCAAAGGCTTTAGCCGATAGTTTGATGACTGTTTTGAAGAATGGTGGTGATTTTGCTGCCCTTGCCAAACAATATTCTGCAGACCAAGCAGCTGAACAAGGTGGTGAATTAGGTTGGTTTACTGAAGCTACTGCATTGCGTGGGGTTAATGAAGAATTTCAGAAAGCCGCATTTTCTACTCCGCTGAACGGATACGCTGTTGTTAAGTCAATGTATGGTACTCATATTTTGAAAGTGACGGATAAAACATCAAATGTTGCGAAGTTTAAAGTAGCCGATATCGATATGACTGTATCTCCAAGTTCAAAGACTTATGGAAATATTTATAATGAATTAAACCAGTTCATTGCTAAGAATAATGACATGAGTAAATTGAATGAAGCAGCAAAAGAAGCTGGTTATAATATTATTTCTGATGTTACTGTAACGGCTTCTGACCAGGTTTTGGGTTCTATCAAGAATTCTCGTCCTGTCATTCGTTGGGCATTCCAGAATGATAAAGGGAAAATATCCGAAATCTTTGAATGTGATAATAAATTTGTGATTGCGGCAGTTCAGGGTACTTTGAAAGAAGGTTATCGCTCTGTTGAATCTGTTACTCCGATGTTGAAATCTGAAATTGCAGCTCAGAAGAAGGGCGAAAAGATTTCTCAGGATTTGATTTCAAAGAATTTGACATCTTTGGATGCTTATGCACAGACTATGAATTCTTCAGTAGATTCTGTTAAGTTTATAAGTTTTTCAACCCGCCGTATTGCCGGTATCGGTGTTGAACCGAAATTGAACGCGATGGTTTCATTGGCTCAGAAAGACCAGCTGAGTGCTCCGGTTGCAGGAAATAATGGAGTATACGTATTTAAGGTATATGAACAGAACAAAGATGCGAAGTCTTATGACGAAGCTGCAGAAATTCAGGCTTTAAATGCGTCTAATGGATATCGTTTTAACTTCCAGGCTATCCAGCATCTGGTGGATAATGCAAATATTGAAGATAATCGCATACGTTTTTATTAATGTTTAGAAAGACAGTGTAATCACTCCAAGTATAAGATGAAGCCGCCGGACAAGTTTGTTCGGCGGCTTTTTTGTATCTTTGCCTCATAAAGAAGATTTTGTAAGAATATGAGTGAGAAACGGCGTTTATTGGGAATGACCATTGAAGAACTGAAAGCAGTGGCAGCAGAAGTTGGACTACCGGGATATGCAGCAAAGCAGTTAGCAGACTGGTTGTATAAAAAGAAAGTAACTTCTATTTCTGCTATGACAAATATAGCTGCAGCCAAGCGTTCGGTACTGGAAGAGAAATATGAGATAGGAGCTATTCCTCCTTCTGATTTTATGAAGTCCGTGGATGGCACAATCAAGTATTTATTCCCTGTCGGAGTCGGCAACTTTGTTGAATCGGTTTATATTCCTACAGAAGAGAGGGCAACACTTTGTGTTTCGTCGCAGGTTGGCTGTAAAATGAACTGTCTTTTTTGTATGACGGGGAAACAAGGATTTACAAAAAATCTGACTGCGAATGAAATTTTGAATCAAATACAGTCTTTGCCAGAGTCGGATTCATTGACAAATATCGTTTTTATGGGAATGGGAGAGCCGTTGGATAATGTAGACGAGCTATTTAAAGTTCTTGAGATCTTGACGGCATCTTATGGATATGCCTGGAGTCCCAAGCGAATTACTGTTTCGACGATTGGTGTGGCTAAAGGCTTAAAACGTTTTCTTGATGAAAGCGAATGTCATTTGGCGGTCAGCCTCCATTCTCCCTATCCGGCGGAACGTTTATCTTTGATGCCTGTAGAAAAGGCATTCCCGGCCCGTTCTATAATAGATACAATCAAGCAATATGACTTTACCCACCAACGCCGGGTTTCTTTTGAATATATTGTTTTTAAAAATTTGAATGATAGTGTGCAACATGCAAAGGCCCTATCTTGTTTATTAAATGAGATACCTTGTAGAGTTAACCTGATACGTTTCCATGCAATACCGGGAGTTCCTTTAGAAAGTTCAGATATGAAGAAAATGGAGATATTCAGAGATACTTTAAATGCTTCCGGAGTAGTTTGCACAATTAGGGCTTCACGTGGAGAAGATATTTTTGCTGCCTGTGGAATGCTTTCTACTGCAAAACTGCAACAAAATAAGTAGAAGATATCTCGTGTGAAGTAAAAGAACTATATTTGTATAATTAAAAAATTTAATCGGTATGAAAACACATTCTTTAATAATCAGCTTTGTGATGCTTCTTTTAGTAATGGGAGCATGTAGCTCAGGCCCGGTGATGAGAAATTCAACGGGATTTGCCTATGAGATAGTGGTTGTAATGAATAAAGCTGACTGGGATGCTGCCGCCGGTAAAGCCATCAAAGCCGAATTGACTTCAGATGTACCAGGCTTGCCTCAATCGGAACCTGCTTTTAAAATTACGTATGTAACCCCAGACCAGTTTAACGGTTTGTTGACTTATGTTCGTAATATATTTGTTGTAAATATTAATCCGTCACAATATACAAAGGTCTCTTTGAAATCGGAAAAGAATAAGTATGCCAAGAACCAGATGGTTCTGGTTATGTCTTCTCCTTCTGCCGATGCTATTACTGCGTATGTAGCGGAACATCCGAGAGATATTGTGGACTTTTTCAATAAATGTGAGACAGACCGTACGGTAAGCCAATTGCAGAAGGATTATAGCTCGGTTGTCATGGACCATGTCAAAAGAGATTTTGGAATCGAATTGAAGGTTCCTGCTAATATGACTTATTATCGTGATACAACCGGATTTTTCTGGGCATCTAATAATGCAAAAACCGGACGTACGGATATTATCGTTTATTCATTCCCCTATACAGATCAAAATACTTTTACAGAAGCATATCTGGTAGCTAAACGTGACTCTGTATTGAAAGTGAATCTCCCGGGTTCATTCCCTAATTCATATATGACCACGGAAACGCGCGCCGGATTAACTTATACTCCGACAACAGTCGATGGACAGTATTGTGGCGTATTACGTGGCTTATGGAGAATGGAAGGCGATATGATGGGAGGCCCGTTTGTAAGTCATGCCCGTTTGGATGAGAAAAATAACAAGGTAGTGGTGGTTGAAGGTTTCGTTTTTGCTCCGGAAACAGATAAACGTAATTTTATCCGCAGAATAGAGTCTTCACTGCATACGCTTCGTTTCCCGGGGGCTGTAGAAAAAGAACTGGAAGAACTGCCCAGTGTTCCTCAAGAAAATTAACAAACATACATAATAAATGGAAGAACGATTGATTAAAGTGGGGATTACCCATGGTGATATAAACGGTATCGGTTATGAAGTAATATTAAAAACATTTGCTGATGCCCGTGTGGCTGAACTTTGTACTCCTATTATTTATGGTTCGTCAAAGATAGCCGCCTATCACCGGAAGGCATTGGAACTTTCACCTGTGAATTTAAGTATCATAGCACAAGCTGAAGATGCCGGGGAAAGCCGGGTAAATATTATCAATTGCGTAGATGACGAAACAAAGGTTGAGTTGTCTAAGTCCACAGATATAGCCGGAAATGCAGCATATCTGGCATTAGAAGCAGCTGTAACGGACTTAAAAAGGGGCGTAGTTGACGTATTAGTTACTGCACCGATTAACAAGCATAACATACAAAATCAACAATTTCATTTTCCGGGCCATACGGAATATTTGGAAGAATGCTTCGGAGGATTGGGAAAGAAAGCTTTGATGATTTTAATGAAAGACAGCTTGCGGGTCGCTTTAGTAACGGGACATATCCCTTTGGCACAGGTAGCCTCGAAAATAACAGTTGAAGAAATCGTATCGAAATTGCGTATTTTTAATCAATCGCTTAAGCAAGATTTTGGAGTGGAACGTCCACGGATTGCAGTACTTTCTCTAAATCCTCATGCCGGAGATAACGGTTTGTTGGGAAAAGAAGAAGAAGAAATCATTATTCCGGCAATCCAGGAAGCAGAGAAGAGAGGCGTAATGTCTTTCGGACCTTTCGCAGCAGACGGCTTTTTCGGTTCGCAGATGTATGATAAATTTGATGGTGTGTTGGCCATGTATCATGATCAGGGACTTGCTCCTTTTAAAACGTTGGCAATGGATGATGGTGTTAATTACACTGCAGGTTTGTCCATTGTACGTACGTCTCCGGCACATGGTACTGCTTACGATATAGCAGGGCAAAACGTGGCATCGGAGGAGTCATTCCGGCAAGCCTTGTATACGGCATTGGATATTTACCGCAACCGGGTTTCATACCGTGAAGCCACAGCGAATCCGTTGCGCAAACAATATTTCGATAAAGGTGGTGATAATGAAAAACTTGATTTGACAAAAGAAGATGATGTAGAAATTTGAAAATGAGATAACACCCGGATAGAGATATTACTGTTTTAGGGAAATACAGCTCTGTCCGGGTGTATTTTTTTTTAATTTTTTTTTTCGTCGGAAAAGTTTGTGTAAGTTTGCAGTTTTAAAGAAAAAGGTGTTATGTTCAAAGATAAAACAATAGTATATACTTCCGGAACATTTGATATGTTTCATTATAATCATCTCCGGATGATCAATTATGCCCGGAGTTTGGCTGATATTCTGATAGTAGGTGTAAGTACGGACGAGTTGGTGTCTTCTTATAAGGCTAAGCCTATTATTCCTTTTTCAGAACGGCTACAGATTATAGAGGCATTGAAAACTCCGGATATAGTTATTCCTCAACATACCTTAGACCATACGGAAATTGTAAAAAAATTAAATATCGATGCCTTTGTTGTCGGCGATGATTGGTTTGGTAAATATGACTATTTAAAGGATTTGGGAATACAGGTATTCTATTTCCCATATGGTACGGGAGTTTCTTCATCTAACTTGAAGAAAACAATCCATGACTCTTATGAGCAAAACCTGAAGTCGCAGCGTCAATCAAAGCCGGAATCGGTAAAAGGTTCCGGAGAAAAATAAAAGAACAAGGGCAGATGGAGAAATTTGCTTTTATAACAGGGGGGACAAAAGGTATAGGCAAGGCTGTTGCCTCATGTTTGGGTGAAGCGGGATACAATCTGATTTTGACTTATGCATCAGATAAAAATACGGCAGAAACCACTTGTCTTGGATTACAGCAAAAATATGGTGTAAGCGTTTTTGCGTTACAGGCTGATATCTCTGATAAAAAATCAATAAATAAGATTTATGATTATCTGGTGACAAATAATCTGAAACTGGACGCCTTGATTTTTAATGCAGGGTTGACCTGTCGTGATCCTTTTGAAGAATTATCTTTGGAAGATTGGGAACGTGTCTTTTTTGCCAATGTACATTTTCCTGTATTTCTGCTACAAAAAATAGTAGGGTTAATCAATAAAGAAGGAAGCATTGTTTTCACCGGTTCCTTAATGGGTATTCTGCCTCATTCCGTATCGTTGGCATATGGCGTGACAAAGAGTGCGATTCATTCATTGGTGAAAAATATGGTTAAATTCCTTACGCCTTATGATTTAAGGATAAATGCGGTAGCTCCCGGTTTTGTAGATACGGAATGGCAGAAAACAAAACCTGCGGAAATTCGTCGGAACATAGAAAATAAAGTTTCTTTAGGACGTTTTTGTACGCCGGAAGAAGTTGCTTCTGTTTACAAGATGTTGATAGATAACAAATATTTTAATGGGGAAGTAATCACCGTTGATGGTGGTTATTCTTATAAATAAAACAGCAATGGGTGATTTAGATAAAGAGTATGAGGCTTCGTTGAAGTCTATAGAGACAGAAAATCTGGTAGACCGAGTTTTTTATCGTCCTATAGGTTTCCGTATAGCCCGTATGTTAAGAGGAACAGGTATTACTCCTAATATGGTAACGGTTGTCTCTATTTTTGTGGGAGCTGCAGTCGGTTACTTTTTTTACCATGATGATTTGATATATAATATATGTGGTATCTTATTATTAATAACAGCCAATATTTTAGATTGTGTAGATGGGCAGTTAGCGCGTCTGACCGGTATAAAATCTAAAATCGGACGTATTTTGGATGGATTTGCCGGTGATATTTGGTTCGCATGTATTTATGTTGCTTTTGCTCTTCGCCTGTCTCATGACTATGGTACATACTGGTTCTTTGCTTTAGCCGTACTTTCCGGTATTTCCCATTTGGTGCAGGCTAATATTACGGATTATTATAAAACACTTCATCTCTATTTCATAAGTAAGGATAAGGGAGCTGAATTTCAATCATTGGAAGAAATAAAAGCCAGCCATAAATCGATGAAGTTTGGGGTAAATAAATTTTTCTATTTCCTTTATAGAGGATATTCCTTGTTGCAGGTAAAGGCAACTCCCTCATTACAACAGATGCTACGCAGCCTCCATAAAAAATATGGAGATGACATACCCGAAAATATCCGTGTTTCGTTCCGGAAGCAGAGCCGTAAGCTAATGTCCCTGATAGACCTTCTTACTTTTAACGGACGTACAATCGTGATGTTTGTTGTTGTATTGAGCGGAGAAGTTTGGCTTTATTTCCTGTATGAGATTATCGTATTGAACAGTGTCTTGATAATAGCAATGAATAAACACGAAAAGATGTGTAAAACCTTTTGTGAATAAGTTTATTAGTATATGAAAGAGAGCGTAGTAGACATATATGATTTACAGAAAGCTGCCCCGTTCTTTAAAAGCCGTATAGGAACATTCCTGGGTAAAGTTTTAATTAAGTGGTTGGATATAGATAAAGTAAATCGTGTCCATGCCAATAATTGTCATTTGCGTGGGGCTGATTTTACTACTGCCCTATTGAATGACCCTTTGATAGATATCAAATATAAATTGCATAATGCTGAAGTTCTGGACAATTTGCCGGAAGGAGCTTTTGTTACAGTGTCCAATCATCCGATAGGATCTATCGACGGAATCATGTTGATTGATATATTTGCATCCCGCCGTCCCGATTTTAAAGTTATGGTAAACGGGATTCTGACGAATATCGGGGCAATGGATGATAATTTTGTTTCAGTAAAACCGGACTCAAAAAATGAAGGTGCCAACCTTAAGAATATGAATGGTGTCCGTGTTTCCTTACAACGTTTGAAAGAGGGGCATCCGATGGGATTTTTTCCTGCCGGAAGTATTTCCATGTACAACAAGGAAGCCGGCAGGATTCAGGACCTACCCTGGACCCATAGCGTAATACGTTTGATACGCAAGGCAAACGCCCCTATTTATCCCGTATATTTTGATTTTCTTAATTCCCGCTTTTTTTATTGGTTGGGACGTATCGATTGGCGTATCCGTACATTGCGGATTCCCGCAGAAGCCTTTAATAAGCGGGGACGTACGGTCGATATCTATATAGGCGATCCGATAAACCCGGAAGAAATACAGGGTTTGGATGACAAGGAACTTGCAGAGTTCTTATATAAAAAGACATACGGTGCTAAAAAATAAGAAAGCTCGTTTAGAAACCTCCCGGATACATGGTAAATTGAATTAAGATTTGTAATTTTGGCAGAGAAACTGAAATAATTACAGATTTAAAGGTTTGTGCAATCATGAAAATCGATATACAGCAGATAAAACAACGTTTTGGGATTATAGGTAATAATCCGGCTCTGAACCGGGCTATAGATATAGCCCTTCAGGTGGCTCCGACCGATTTATCTGTCCTGATTACCGGAGAAAGCGGTGTGGGTAAAGAAACATTTCCTCAGATAATCCATCAAAATAGTCCACGTAAACACGGGCAGTATATTGCCGTAAACTGTGGCGCTATTCCGGAAGGAACTATTGATTCCGAGTTGTTCGGGCATGAAAAAGGCTCATTTACCGGAGCCTTGTCCGACCGCAAAGGGTATTTTGAAGTGGCAGACGGAGGTACTATCTTTCTGGATGAAGTGGGGGAATTGCCTATTCCGACACAAGCCCGCTTGCTTCGTGTTCTTGAAACCGGCGAGTTTATTCGTGTCGGGTCGTCGAAAGTCCTTAAGACTAATGTCCGTATCGTTGCCGCTACAAATGTGAATTTGATTCAGGCTGTGGCAGAGGGTAAATTCCGTGAAGATTTATATTATCGTTTAAATACAGTCCCTATTCTGATTCCTCCTTTGAGGGAGCGTGGGGAGGATATTATTCTTCTGTTCCGGAAATTTGCCAGCGATTGTGCGGAGAAATACCGTATGCCTGCCATACGTATTGACGAAGAGGCCCGTCAGTTGCTTTTGTCCTACCGCTGGCCTGGTAATGTCCGTGAATTAAAAAATATCACAGAACGTATTTCCGTTATTGAAGAAGATAGGGATATTACAGCTTCCATACTTCGTTTGTATTTGCCGAACCTGGATATAGAGAAGTATCCGGTGCTGGTTAAACAGGATAATGAACAGAAAATATTTAATAGCGAAAGGGAAATCCTCTATCAGGTTCTGTTCGATATGAAGAAAGATGTGAATGAACTGAAGAAGCTGGTTCATGATATAATGGGAGGAAAGCTGCAACCAATGACCGTACCGGACGAAACGCCTTATTCGCATCCGATACATCCGTCCCATCCGGTACACCCGGTCCAGGCATTCCAGGATGCGGAAGCTGTGGAAGAAGAAGAAGAAACACTGTCTCTGGAAGATGTGGAGAAAGAAATGATACGCAAGGCATTGGAAAGGCACAACGGACGCCGCAAGAACGCTGCTGCCGATTTGAAAATATCAGAACGTACACTATATAGAAAAATTAAAGAATATAATCTGGAATAACATATGTTGAATAAATACAAAATCGGATTGTTTTGCCTGGTGGCTATATTGGTAACAGCTTGTACCATATCCTATAAGTTTAATGGTGCTTCAATCGACTATTCGAAGGTAAAAACGATTACGATCAAGGATTTCCCCAACCAGGCCCCACTGGTATATCCGGCACTGTCGCAGAAGTTTACTGAAGCTTTGAAGGATATATATACCCGCCAGACCCGTTTGCAGATCGTGAATAATAACGGAGACTTGGAACTGGAAGGTGAAATCACAGGTTATGAACTGACTCCTATGGCGGTTAAAGAAGATGCTTATGCTTCCCAGACCAAACTGACAATTACGGTGCGTGTCCGTTATTACAACCGTGTGACTCCGGAAAAAGACTTCGAACAAAGTTTTTCCGCTTATCGTGAATTTGATGCGACCAAGATGTTGCAGGAAGTTCAGGATGAGTTATCTACGCAGATTATAGACGAATTGGTAGACCAGATTTATAACTCAACTGTTGCCGACTGGTAAAACATGAAAACAGCCGATTTATATCAGTTTATAGAAAATCCCGCACTGCTGTCTGTTGAAACCCTTCCCGGGTTGAAGCAGATGGTAGACGAATATCCTTATTTCCATATTGCCAGAATGCTTTATCTGAAGAATCTGTCTTTGGTAGATGATACCCGTTTTGCGGCGGAACTGAAAAATATGGCTGTTTATATTCCCGACCGGAAGAAGCTGTTTACTCTTATAGAGGGAGAACGTTATGGTTTGCAACTGAGAATGGAAGAAGATAAATCGCAGGAACCAGATAATACATTTTCTTTAATTGATGCTTTTCTGGCTACCCGTGAAGAAGATAACCTTTCCGGGACTGAAACCTCTTTACTCTTTCAGCCGTCGGTTTCGTCTGATTATATTTATTGGTCGTTGACGAAAGAAAAAGAGACAAAGGAGAAAGAGCCGGAAATCAAATTGCAGCATCACGAACTGATCGATTCTTTTATAGAAAGCGAAGAGCAACGTGCTCCCGGTAGTGGTTTGTTAAAGCAGGGAGACACAACATCTTTTGATGCTCCGGTGAATTTTGCAGAGCAGGAGGATGACCAACCTAAGTCGTTGGATGACTCCTATTTTACCGAAACATTAGCTCATATTTATGTAAAGCAGAAGCGATATGAAAAAGCATTGCAAATTATTAAAAATTTAAACTTGAAATATCCGGAAAAAAATGTTTACTTTGCAGACCAAATAAGATTTTTGGAGAAGTTGATTATTAACACTAAAAAATAAAATAAAAATGTACGTATTTATTTCTGTCTTAATTCTGGTTGCTGCCTTACTGCTGATACTGATTGTTTTGGTGCAGAATTCTAAAGGTGGTGGTTTAGCATCAGGATTTTCTTCATCTAACCAGATTATGGGAGTACGTAAAACAACAAGTTTTCTTGAAAAAGCTACATGGACTTTGGCTGGAACAGTAATTGTACTGAGTATTATAATTACTGCTTTTATTCCGAGAGAACATCGTACCTCCGAATCAGAAATCAAACAGCAGATTAATAATGCTGTAACAATCGATCCTAATACAGTAGCACCGGACTTCGGTACGGCACAGCAGCCGGCTACAGCTCCTGCAACTACTCCTGCAGAAGAAGAGAAACCTGCAAACTAATAAAGGTATCCATATAAAAAGAAAGAGATGTCTGAAAATCAGATATCTCTTTTTTTTGTCTTAATCTGTCGATTCTTTGATAGATTTAATTGATTATCTCTATGGATAATTCTTTGTATCTTTGCTAAAAACAGATTTTAACCTGTCTTATACGTACATAAATAAAACAGAAATATGGATATTATCAACTTCGACGGCTTGCTTATAGGCATTGCAACCTTTCTTATTATCGGATTATTCCATCCGGTTGTTGTAAAAGCGGAATATTATTGGGGAACCAAGTGCTGGTGGATTTTCCTTATTTTAGGGATAATCGGAACAGTAGCATCTTTATTGATCGAAAGCGTATTTGTTTCCGCTATATGTGGAGTGTTTGCCTTTTCTTCATTCTGGACGATAAAAGAAGTTTTTGAACAGGAGGAACGGGTTCTGAAAGGTTGGTTCCCTAAAAATCCGAAGAGAACCTATCCGTCAAAAAAAGCATAAGATATTACAAAGTGTTTTTGTTTTCGTATCTTTGTACACGTAAAATAGATAGCTATGAAAACAAAGAAGAAAGACTCATTTATGGATTACATCAAAGCCAACCGGAGAGGAAGCCGGGAAGCTGAGATTGAAAATCACGGTCATCCGGTAAGTTTCAACCGGGTACATGTATCGAAAAAGGTTTATAACCGCAAAAGAATGAAGGCAGACGATCAGAGGCGTCTGCCTTATTTGTTTATAGAGGGTTGGCTTTTGTCAAATAGGTATCTACTATCCCTTGGTCTTATGACAAAATATTAAAATGACAGAATGACAAAATAACCCATTTATACCTCGCTTATACGGAGCAATATACAGGGCGAATTGCAAATACAACGCTCTCGCTGAGTTAAGTTTTATCATTTTGTTAATGTAGATTACAGAATACTTACTAATTAACATAGTGGGATTATTATTTTTTAGGCACGGATTATGCGGAAAACACGGATTAGTAAAATATATAACTTGTATTAATCCGTGTTTCCCGTGTAATCTGTGCCTAAACATATCGTTTCGTTTAGTGGCATATAATAATCTTTTTAATATCCGCGTCTGGTTTGGTTTTCGAACCATTCTGGAGCTGTCTTTCTGCCTAATAATGCCTAAAACTGAAACATAGGTGCTTTTAAATCGAAACATATATGTTTTAAAGTTAAAATATAGGTGTTTTACCCGCGCAAATTAGTAGATTTTTATGCCGGATTATTGAAATTAGTACCGCAGGTAATTTCAATTACCCTCCAGATAAATGAAAAAAGGTTCCGGATAAGTATAAAAAGGCTCCATTTTAGCCTTAAAAAGAGTCCAATTCCACCTAAAATGCATCTTACATACATATAGAGAGTTAGCATAAAATGCTTTATTTTATAAAAATGTCATTATTTGAAGCGGATAACTTTCTTTTTGTAATAAGGCTCAGCTCCTTAATTCCTTATAGGAAGCAGATTTTTATCGAGCAAATTTCTACTGTGGTGGGTACTTTCTACTTTTAGGAATCGGAGAGTTGGGGTAATTTTGAAATATGAAGGAAGCAGTGGGTTTGGAAATTGGCTTTGGTAAAAAATATCTATTATGGAGATTTCAATTATGACGTAGTTTTGTTAGAACTTGGTACATTTATATCAAATGCACCGTTAAAATCTGTAACGACCCCTGTCGTTGTTCCTTTCACTACTACAGATGCGCCAACGATAGGCTCGTTGTCTTCCGCAGAAGTAACAGTTCCTTTTACTTTCATAGTCTGTGCTGTTGCAAAGCCAATGCTGACAAGCAAACAGACCAAAAGATAAGTCACTTTTTTCATAGACATACATTTTTCTTGTTTGACATTTTAAACACTAAATATTGTTACTCTTGAGTAAATATAATAAGCAAATCTTTTATAACGAACGCTGCAAATATAATAAAAAATCATAACTATAATATAAAACAAGAAAAAATATCAATCAAAATTAAAAAACATTATTTCGTCTTTAGACGTTTTTATGTACCTTCTCGGGTGGAAACAGGGTATCCCTGCAATAGGGAAGAAAAACAACGGATTAAAAGGATGAAAAAATAAGATCTTTTTGTAATTAACACATCCATAAATACTTATCAGAATAAATATTGATGTAACAACCTTTATTAAGTCCTAACAAAACTGAGGTATTGTTCTTAAATACCCATTACCAAGTTCTAACAAGACTTTGGTAATTTCATTCGTTGGTATGGAAACTGTGGAAGTTACGGCTAAGCCAACAATGAAAATATCCATGAAAGTAGTATCACAGGACTTGGAAGGAGTCGTGATTGTTGCCGGTTATGGTACAGGAAAGAAAGCTGGTTCTATTGTCGGATCTGTTGCTACCATCGCCTCTGAAAAACTGAGCAATCGACCAAGTGCGAATGTTGCCGATGCTTTACAGGGACAGGTTGCCGGTTTACAGGTGTTTACATCGTCCGGTGAACCCAGTGCCAGTGTTTCCATGCGTTTAAGAGGAGTTAGTTCTATTAATGCATCTACTACTCCGTTGTTTATTTTGGATGGTGCACCTGTAAGTTCGGATGTATTCAATACATTGAATCCCAGTGATATTGAAAATATATCGGTCTTGAAAGATGCTTCTTCTACGGCTATTTACGGTTCGCGTGCTGCCAACGGTGTTGTATATATTACAACGAAAAAAGGACGAGGCAACCGCCCGACCGTAACCATTAAAGGCCAGTACGGTTTCTCACAGCTTGCACAGAACAAGCTGTCTCCGATGAATTCGGAACAATACCTGAATTTCCAGGAAATGCTGGACCCGAGTTTGAAGAATAACGCAGCCTTTCAGGCAGATAAGGCTTATACCCTGAAGCATGGCATCTATACGGACTGGCTGGATTACGTGGCAAAGAATAATGCCCCGACTTATCAGATTGATATGTCTATATCCGGTGTTACCAATACGACAAACTATTATATCTCTGCAAGTCATTTGGACCAGGACGGTATTATGCCTCGCTCCGGAACAAAACGTGAATCTTTCCGTACAAATATTGAAACAAAGCTGAATGAATGGTTGAAAGTTGGAGCGAACGTCGGTCTGGCATATCAAGCATATGAAAATACGGCATCAACAACCAATAGCTGGTATAACCCGGTAAACTTTGCCAAGTGGGCACGTCCGGATATGTCTCCTTATGAAATTATAGATAATCCGGATGGAACTATTTCTTATGGCGACCGTTTGAATTACATCAAGAAAGGCGGTCTTTATAATCCGCTTTATTTGCTGGAAAATCAGGTAGACGACCGTACGAAGATTTCCATAAACGGAAATACGTTTATCCAGTTGACCCCGATAAAAGGACTTACTATTCGTGCAGCACAGGCTATCGATGCATACGACTATCGTTATACCGGTAAAGAACTTCCGATGGAAGACCGTAATAAAAATAATGGCTATGTAGAAGAACAGTTCAGCCGTTATTCGCAGATTACATTCACGAATACTGCCGAATACAAGTTTAACATCGCCGAAAAGAACCATTTTACGGCATTGATAGGGCAGGAAGCGATTATTTCTCAGCAGAATGGTTTCTCGGCAAGAAAAAAAGGACATACGGACAAACGTCTGATGCTTATTACTGCCGGAACAACTTGGGAAAATCCTTCTGCTATGTCAAATTGGGAAGATACTTATAACTCATTCTTTGCCAATGTAAACTATGATTATGACGACCGTTATTTCTTTGATGCATCTGTCCGTACAGACGGTTCCTCTTTGTTTGGTGCAAACAACCGGTATGCCGTATTCTTTGCATTGGGCGGCATGTGGAATATGAAGCATGAAGAATTTCTGAAAGATGTGGACTTCCTGAATGAGTTGAAATTAAAAGTGAATTACGGTACTGTAGGTAACTCTGGTATTGAAAGTTATGCGGCTCTCGGATTGGTGGGAAAAGGACAGTATGCAGGAGAAACTTCTTTCGGCCTGAGCCGTGCAGCCAACGGCGATTTGACATGGGAAGTGGTGAAATCGACTAACGTAGGGTTAAGTACTCGCATGTTCAACCGGTTGTCGTTCGATGTCGAGTTCTATAATAAGTTGACCACAAATATGTTGATGGAAATACCTTATTCTTATACAACGGGTTTTGCCAGTGGTTGGGGAAATGTCGGCAGTATGCGTAACAGGGGTATCGATATCAGTGCAAGTTATGACTTGATTGCCAATAAAAATATACTTTGGACAGTTGGTGCTAATGTAAACTATAACAAGAATACGATTACCGAACTGTTTGGTGGACGCGACGAATATGTAGTAGCCAATACAGGTATCAAATACCAGAAGGGAGGAACATATGGTGAACTTTACTATGTGAAATGGGCTGGCGTTGACCCGGAAGACGGTTACCAGATGTGGTATGACTTGGATGGAAATAAAACCAAAACCTATTCGGATAGTTATGCTCAGTTTACAGGATGCCAGCGTTATGCACCCTGGTCCGGAGGTTTCAATACTGCCTTCAGTTGGAAGAATTTCAGTATTTCCGCTGACTTTTCCTGGGTATTGGGTAAGTATACCATCAATAACGACCGTTATTTCTTTGAAAACCCGAATTTCGGTGCCAGCATGAACCAGTCGGTTACTTTGTTGGATATGTGGACAACACCGGGCCAGGTAACCGATATAGCACGTCCCGAATCCAGTATCCACTTCGACTCTCATTTAATAGAGAATGCCTCTTTTCTTCGTTTGAAGAACCTTTCTCTCGGTTATAATATCCCGAAGAACTGGATTACAAAGACAAAGATTTTAAGTAATGCCCGCATTTTTGCAATCGCAAGAAACCTCTTTACCGTTACAAAATATACAGGTTTTGACCCGGAAGTAGATTCAAACTTGCAGTTAGGAAACTATCCTAACACCCGCCAGTTCTCTTTCGGTGCAGAAATAACATTCTAATTTGAAAAAGAAAGATTATATGAAAAAAATATTAATCATATCCGCAATGTCGGTGTTGGCAGGATTTACTGCCTGTGATATGGATAAGCTTCCGTTCGATAAGATAGAGACCAACGAGTCTTTGCAAACACTTGCCGACTGTAAGGCTTTCCGTAATGATTTGTATGCAGATTTCCGTAATTCCTTATATAACTATCTGCTGAATGTGGAAATATCTGCCGATGGTTTCAATCCGGTGGTAGGCTATAGCAATAGTTATGGCGGCAATTACCGTTGGGAACTCGAAGCATCGGATGCCAGTGGCAATTGGCAGGATAACTATTATATTATTGCCAATGCGAACCTGATGATTGAAACGATTCCTTCTTTGATGGAGACAGCTACGGAAGAGGAAAGGGCACAGATGAACGAGTATATGGGAGAAGCCTATTTTGCCCGTGCTTTGGCTCATTTTGATTTGACTCTGAAATATTGCAAGGATTACGAACCGTCTTCCGCTGCATCGGATTTAGGGGTTCCTGTGCTGACAAAGTATGTCCCTTCTGCCGATGCGTCTACCTATCCGGCGCGTTCAACTATGGAAGAAACTTACAAGCAAATCGTTTCAGACCTTGGAAAAGCTACCGATATGATAACCACTCCGGGCGAAGTTTGCTCTAACTATGTTACTGTGGATGTTGTAAAAGCACTTAAAGCACGTGTGGCATTACAGATGCACGATTGGGCTACAGCCTCTTCAATGGCTAAGTCTTTGATTGATGAAGGAAAATATTCCTTGATTTCGGATAAGGCCGAATACCGGGATATGTGGGTGAATGATAACGGTACGGAAACAATCTGGCAGACCTATATGGATATAACGGAAAAGGCAAGTGCTTCCGGTATCGGTAATTATCTGATAGCCGATACGGATGGGAAATGGGAATTGTTCAAGCCTGATTATATTCCGGAAAGTGGCATCCTGGATGCATACGATAAAGAAAACGATATTCGTTTCGATGCTTATTTTTCTAAGGAAAGATTGAATACCGGCGTAGGGGAAGTCGAATTGTATCTCTGCCATAAATATCCGGGCAATCCGGATACGTATACCGGAAAGACTACCTATTATAATATGCAGAAGGTTTTCCGTATTTCCGAAATGTACCTGATTGCAGCCGAAGCATATGCAAACGCCGGTGATAACGAGTCCGCATCAAAGATGTTGAACGACTTGCGTAAGAAACGTATTGCTAACTGGGTCGATACGGATTATACGGGCAGTGCTTTAATGAGCGAGATACAGCAGGAACGCTGGAAGGAATTATTCTGCGAAGGATACCGCATCATGGACTTGAAACGTTGGAATGTAGCTATGAAACGTACACCGGCGCAGGATAAGAATTACATCGTCCTGCCGGATGCTCCGAATGGGGAAAAGATGGTAAAGGAAGCCGGTGATTATCGTTTTGTATGGCCGATACCGCAAGCTGAAATAGATGCCAATCCTCAGATAAGAGATCAACAGAATCCGGGATACTGATAACGATATTTTTATTATTTGGGAGTACTCCAGTTTTTAGACACACTAATTTTCGCAGGAACCGGTAGTGATACCCGTTCCTGCATTTTTATTTTGTGAATCTGGTTAATCTTTTATTAGTATGTGCTTGGCTTTTACTCTTTATCGTTTCTTTCATTATTCTCTTTGTTCAATATCAGTCCCGTTTTTGCATTAAGTGGGGAAACAACCTTTTTGCCGGTCTTTGCTTCCAATTCCAATCGGGCATTGCGAGCTACTTCACCACCTTGTTTTGCAATATCTATATGTTCATTGATTGTGTCCGGTTCGGAAACCTCTGAAATCTGTTTAGTGGATAGTTCTGCGAGCATATTAAGTACAAGCTCGGTATTTGTCATATTATCCCGTAGGTTTTCCTTTTTTAGCCCTTTGAACTTTTTATATTCCTTTGCCGTCTTGCCGGCCCAGGTTTGATAAATAATATCTGTTAGTGTGGCGAATTGTGTTCCTTCCTGAAGTCCATGTCGTTTCCATTCATCGGTGAGGTCTTTACGGATTTCAATACTTTTAAGCCGCTGGTTAATCCAATTATCTGAATAGCCCAGCCGTTTATAGTCCATCAATGCCTGGTTGATAGAAAGTTCCGGGTCCTGCATCTGCTCTAAACGCTCTTTTGTAACCTGTGCCATCCATAGTTTGAACGGTTCGGCTTTAGGAGAAGGGATGGATTGGATTATACGAAAGATTGCACGAATATCGGCTGCCAATGTTTTACGTCTTTTTCCTGTTTCTGTTTGCATTGTTACCTGGGGACAATTTGTCCCTATGAACGAAGCTAGTTGTTCGTCGCGTTTACGCATCTTCTTGAGATAATCAGTAGGATTAGAGCTATCTGTTAAGACTGCTATTACATCTACTACGGAAAAATACCATTCTTCCGTTTCGTCGTCCCATACAGTACGGACTTTCTTTTCTTCAAATATTTTGATAGCTTCTTTCTTTGTCATAGATGGTGTGGATAATATTTGTGTTTTTGTAATAAGTATGATTGATACAAAAATAGTTTAAACATGGCTGTAGAACAAATAAACGTAGACGTAAATGGAGAGGAATAGGAATAAAAAAAGGAAAACCATTTGGTTTTCCTTTTTTGAGAGCGGAAGACGGGGCTCAAACCCGCGACCCTCAGCTTGGAAGGCTAATGCTCT
>MJGMD1__coassemble_1851_pt1 | contig 61694 bp, 41 predicted proteins | sample MJGMD1__metabat2_low_PE_010 | metagenome-assembled genome bin MJGMD1 | reverse complement strand
CTATCAAGAAAGGAGGTAGATGGTGGGCTCCCGTCAATTGCGGGGCTACACGTGTAGCGCGACCTAATGATGGAAAAAACGGCACCATAGCCGGAACTGGTAATATCTACCAGTGGGGACGTGCTGATTATACCAACCATGGTGGCTCCATAGCTTCCGGCCCTATAAGTAATTCCAGACCCAACGACCATGTTTTTTATGAAGCACCAGACAATCCTTACAACTGGTTAAACACTCAAAATAACACGCTATGGAATGGTAGCAGTAAAGGCATAAACGATCCTTGCCCAAAGGGATATCGTGTGCCAACTATAGATGAATTAAAATCTATCGGAAATGCGAATAGCTGGGATAGTAACGGCGGTTTATTTAAAGTAAATGCGGAGAGAGATTATCCTCAACTTGTTTTACCTGCTGCGGGCTGTCGCAACCGTGTTGACGGTCTGTCTCTTAATCAGGGTACTAGTGGCGGCTGCTGGTCGTCATCGGTTTACAATACAGATGCCAACTTTATGGAGTTCAAGAATGAAAACGCAGGTTTCAGACCTGACTTCAGGGCACGCGGATATTCTGTTCGGTGTATCCGGGAATAAAAAAACTACTTCGCTCATATATGACAGCAGGACACGCCATCGAACAACAAATCCAAACAGATGGCGTCTTCTGTTTTCTACAATTACTCTACAGTTTGACATAAAGATAGAATTCTTGCGGCAAAAAGAATCTCCTATTTACTTCCCCATTCTTTAATAAAGAGATTTTCCAATAGCTTCACCTCTTGTTGGTAAATCGTCTTTTTCCTTGTTCCGAAATAGAGCGTGTTTTCCAATGGCGTACTACCTTCCCACACCAGTTTTATCTTATTGGCATGAATCGCCTCTTTGCACAGAAAATCAGGCACGACAGAAAAACCATCGCCCTCGCTCAAGCAACGGATAATAGAACTGATGTTAGGCACGATGTAATTGGGACTGAAGTCCGGATGTTCCCCAAAATGCCTTCTCCAGAAATTCAGCAAGTGGTCCATGTCGGCGGAAGTACTATACCACAACGCTTGTTTGAGAAAGCCTACAGCATCCTTCAGCCGGTTATTCTCCAGATAAAGCTGCAGTTGAGCAATATCCGTATTTACTCCCGTGACCAGTACGATTCGTTCTTTGGCAAAATCCTTGTATTCAATATTCTGCTGCGTACCTTTGTGCGGAGTTATAATAAGATCCAACAGACCATTGTCCAAGTCCTGTAACATCTGGGGATATTCCCCAAACTTGATAATCAGGTTGAAGGGTAAGGTGGGTATGTACTTCTCCAAGGTATATTGGAACGTCTCGAAGCACATGCCTACGCTAATAGTACTCCGTTCTTGCTGCGACCGCTTGTGAAAATGCTTTTCACCCTTTTCCAGTTTTTCCAACGGGGTGACTACAAAGTTATAAAGTATCTTCCCTTTTTCAGTGGGTGTCATCTTTTTGGCCGCCCTGTCAAACAACTTATAGCCGGTATAAGCCTCCAGAGAGTTCAGGTGCAGGCTGACTCCCGGCTGGGAAATGAACAATTCCTGGGCTGCGGCTGTTAAAGTTCCGGTCTCATATATGGCTTTAAAGGTACGCAGCCATTCCAGATTCCATCTCATATCTATTATTTTTATAATACACTTCTATCATTTAAACTATTTTTATGTTACAAATATAGCAATTATCTTTGTCGTAATAATTTAAAAGAAAAAGTATATGAATGTATTTATAATAAACGGAGGACAGACTTTCGCCCATTCGGGAGGAATGTTCAACAATACCCTGACCGGCTGGACAATCGAAGTGATGAAAGAAAAAAACTTCAAGTACAGGGTAACCAATATCAACGATCGTTTCGACCCGATGGCAGAAGTGGAAAATTTCAAATGGGCTGATATTATCATCTACCACACTCCGATATGGTGGATGCAACTCCCCAACGGAGTGAAGCGATACATCGACGAGGTATTTACAGCCGGACACAAGAACGGCATTTACCTGAATGATGGAAGAAGCCACAAAAATCCGGACGTAAACTATGGTACCGGAGGCCTGATGCAAGGCAAGCGTTACATGGTGACCACCTCTTGGAACGCCCCACAAACAGCCTTTACGTTGGAAGGTGAATTTTTCGACCGCCATACGGTGGATGAAGGTGTATTGTTCGGATTCCACAAAATGAACCAATTCGTGGGAATGAAGCGGATAGAGGGTTTTCATTTTCATGACCTGGAAAAGAATGCTACCAAAGAACGCATAGACAATTACCATAAGGAATATACCGCACATATAAATAAAGTAATTATCTAAAAACGTAACTTTAAATGTGTCAGCCTAAGGAGAAGTTCTGACTTATCCGACAATCCGGATTCGCCATATTCTTTCCCACGTTTTATCCAACGGTAGATACAATATCAGATTAGCTTATGAAATGAAGAAATGTAGCGTATCTGTTAATGCTTCACAAAAAAACGGTATAAATCCGGATTCACACCAGATTTATACCGTTTTTTACTTGTAAAAGCTTTTTATTCCTCGTCTGCGCTTTCGTCTTCCTTCATATTGTGGAATACGTTCTGAACATCGTCATCTTCTTCCAACTTTTCAATCAGCTTTTCGATGGCTTCACGCTGTTCGGGAGTCACTTCCTTCAAGTCGTTCGGGATACGGACAAATTCGCTGCTGGCAATCTCGAAGCCGTTTTCTTCCAGATATTTCTGGATAGCTGAATTCTGGGAAAATTCACCATAAATTACAACTTCGCCTTCATCTTCATCCAATTCGTCCACTCCATAGTCGATTAATTCCAATTCGAGGTCTTCAAGAGACATATCCTCTTTCTTAACGATATGAAATACACACTTGTGGTCGAATAGAAATTCAAGGCTACCGCTTGTACCCAGTGAACCGCCATGTTTATTAAAATAGCTGCGTACATTGGCTACCGTACGGGTTGTATTGTCTGTTGCTGTTTCCACAAAGATAGCGATACCAAAAGGCCCGTATCCTTCGTAAGTCATTTCCTTATAACCGGAGAAGTCCTTTTCAACCGCACGCTTGATAGCACGTTCCACGTTTTCCTTCGGCATATTCTCCTTCTTTGCATTCTGCATCAATGCACGCAAATGAGGGTTATTCTCAGGATCCGGACCGCCTGCCTTAGCTGCTATTGTAATTTCTTTTCCTAACTTCGTAAACACGCGGGCCATGTTACCCCAACGTTTAAACTTTCTTGCTTTACGGAATTCAAACGCTCTTCCCATATTGTTATTTTATTATATTTAATTTGATTATTATCTTAATTGTGCACCCAGTTTCTGTTCCAGATTAGTCTGGATTTTCTTCATAATTGCATCAATCTGCTTGTCGTTCAATGTTTTTTCCTTATCCTGCAGGAAGAAGCTGACAGCGTACGACTTTTTACCGGCAGGCAGGTTCTTGCCTTCGTAAACATCGAACAGGGAAACACCCTGCAACAACTTACGTTCGCTCTCGGCAGCAATCTTTTCGATTTCGGCAAACAGAACACTCTTGTCCAACAATAAAGCCAAGTCTCTTTTTACAGCAGGGAATTTGGAGATTTCAGCAAAAGTAACCTTGCTCTTCCGGGTTTCCTTCATCAACAAAGTCCAGGACAGTTCGGCATAATACACTTCCGTATCAATGTCCATTGCTTTACAAATCTTAGGGCTCACGATACCTAATGTACCTAACTGGCGACCGGATGTAGTAGTAATGCTTAAACCTGCCGAATAAATATCGTTAGCCAGGTTCCCGAAAATTACATTCTTCATATCTACGCCCAAACGAACCAGAATATTCTCCACATATGCTTTCAATTCATATACGGATGACTTTTCATTCGGGTGTGCCCAGTTGTTTTCCACACGGTTTCCTGTCACCCACAATCCTAAATGATAATTTTCAGTGAATGCGGCCAATGTCTCACCGTCTTTCTTATTGTCGGCATTATAATCATAGCAATTACCAAATTCGAAGAAACGGATATTGCCATTCTTACGTTTGATATTGTGTTCTACACTTTCCAGACCGCCAAACAGCAATGTCTGACGCATACCGTTCAAATCCGCACTCAACGGATTCATCAGCATAACGCAATGGGATACCGGATAGGTAGACAGTTCGTCGTAATAAGCAGAACGGGTCAACGAATTATTCAGAATCTCATTGAAGCCACAACCACATAATTGCTCGGAAATAAGATTTTGCAGCTTATAGCTACGGTCAGCCGGAGCCTGGTAACTCAGGTTCGATTTCACATTTTCACTGAATTCCACATTATTATAACCGTAAATACGCAGGATATCTTCAATTACATCCACATCACGCTGTACGTCTATGCGATAAACAGGCACATGGACAGTCAGGCCTTCTTCATTTTCGGAAATGATTTCCATTTCCAGACTGGCAAGAATACTTTTCACTGTTTCCGCAGGAATAACCTTGCCTATCAATGTATTAATTTTCTTATATGTCAACTCTACAGTGTAAGGAGCTACAGGAGAAGGATAAACATCCTGAATAGAACCTGTAATCTTACCACCTGCCACTTCCTGTATCAATAAGGCAGCACGTTTCAGCACGTAAACAGTCTGATTTGCATCCAGACCACGTTCAAAGCGGAAAGAAGCATCTGTATTCAATCCGAAACGACGGGCTGTTTTACGTATCCATGTAGGATGGAAACAAGCCGATTCGAGGAATACATCCGTAGTCTGTTCGGTAACACCGGAATCCAAACCGCCGAATACGCCACCTATACACATAGCGTTTTCCGTATTACAAATCATCAGGTCGCGGTCGGTCAAAGTACGTTCCACACCATCCAACGTTACGAACTTTGTTCCTTCAGGTTGTGTCTTTACAATTACTTTATTTCCTGTCACCTTGCCTGCATCGAACGAGTGCAAGGGTTGCCCGAGTTCATGCAATACATAATTGGTAACATCCACTACATTATTGATAGGACGCAAACCGATAGCATTCAAACGGTTCTTCAACCACTCCGGACTTTCCTTAATCGTTACCCCTTTGATAGTCACGCCGGAATAACGCGGGCAAGCTTCCGTATTTTCTACGATTACTTCAATGGCAGGTGTGTCATCATCAATTTTGAAAGCATCCACAGAAGGACGTTTCAGTTCTGCCGGCTTACCGTTTTGTTTCAAGTAAGCAGCCAGATCACGAGCCACACCGAAATGGGAAGTGGCATCCACACGGTTCGGAGTGATATCCACCTCCAATACATAATCGCTTTTTACATTATAATATTCTTTGGCAGGAGTGCCTACAACCGCATCAGCCGGAAGAACAATAATACCGGCATGGTCTGTTCCGATACCGATTTCATCTTCCGCACAAATCATACCGTTAGATTCTACACCGCGTATCTTTGAACGTTTGATGGTAAAAACCTCATCGCCATCATACAGTTTCGTGCCGTTCACAGCAACAACCACTTTCTGGCCGGCAGCCACATTCGGGGCGCCGCATACAATCTGCAAAGGTCCGTCGCCTCCTACATTGACAGTTGTAATATGAAGATGGTCGGAATTAGGATGTTCCACACAAGTAAGAACTTCACCGATAACCAAACCTTCCAGTCCGCCTTTGATAGTTTGAACTTCTTCCACTCCTCCTGTTTCCAATCCGATGGAAGTCAATGCCGCTGATACTTCTTCAGGCTGTAAATCAAAATCAAGATAATCTTTCAGCCAGTTGTAAGATATATTCATTGTTATAAAATTTATTCTTTCAAATAATATCAAGGTTGTGCAGAACAACCTCATCCTAACGTAATTTGACGGGCAAAAGTACAAATAATAATTCAAAAGATATATGTTTTACCCCCAAAACTCATTTTTCATCTTTTATTTGTTTAACTAAAAAAAATCATATAATTTAGTCGACTATTATGCCCTGGCAGGTTGATTAAGGGATAACCTCCGGACTTAAGTATTTTTTAATAATAACTCTATGTTCAACAAGACTCTGCCGGCACAACATCTGATACTATTTATCGTATTTTGCCTTTTCTCCGTTTCCTGCTCGCAAAATACTCCTAAAAAGCATATACTGGTCATTCAGTCTTATGAAGCAAACTTTCCTGCATACAAGGATATTAAACAAACATTAGCCCAACAACTGGAAAAAAGAAAAATACAGGCTGAAGTTTATTCTATCTATCTGAATTCCGGGCAAACCTCAGAGAAAAAAGCCAGACTGGAACTGTTCAGGAAAATGACTGAACTTTCCGATTGGAAACCGGATGTCATACTGGTTAACAATGACCAGGCTTTGAATATATTCCTTGCATGCAAACATACGTGGATAAAAACGATCCCAACTGTTTTTATGGGTGTAAACTATCCGAATTTGTCTTTCATCCGCAACTACCCGAATCTAACAGGCTTTTACGACAAACCGGATTATAAAACAAATATTAAACTGATAGAACAGCTTTTAGGCAAATGTATCGTTATAAGAGTATCGGATGATACGTTTGAAGACAAAGAGATTCTTGCCGATATGGATGAACAGATAAAAAATATCTGTAAAATAAACGATATATCTTCCCTCGACGGAATACGCATATCCGGGAAAAGAGCACTTTCTTTATCTAAAGACAAAAAGATTAAACCGGATGATATGTATATAAGTACATTAAACGGTAAATTGACCCGGTCGTTAATGAGAGGGTTCGTAGAAAACTACTACAACAAAGCCTACCTGGCAACAAAAAGGAATTATTTGTCCATTTCTTTAGGACATTTCGGTTCATTTCCCGGCTTCTCCGTTGTAAATGAAATGATAGGCTACAACAATGGAATAGTCGGAGGATATGTCTCCCCGATTCAGGAAGAAACAACAAGAGCAGCCAATCGCGTGGCTGATATATTGAACGGGATGCCGGTATCCAATTTTCCACAGGTAATGGAAACAGACAAAAGGTATATTTTCGATTATAAAGCACTTGAGCAATGGAATATTAACACAAGCTTGTTGCCAGCAGGTTCTTTATTTGTAAATATGCCTTTCTATGTCCGTTACCAGACTCTTCTTCTATTTACCGGCGTTCTCTTTATTATTTCTATATCAATTATTCTTTTCTATCAAAGAATGCAATATAAAAGGGAAACAGCACGTAAAAAAGAAGCACAAGAGACCTTAAAACGGGAAAAAGAATTTCTCTCTTTTGCATTAGAGAGCGGCAATATCTTTACTTTCCGCTACAAAGACGGTATTTTTGAATTTGATAAAGAGTTTTACCATTATCTGGATATGCCGGAAAAACCAATCAGTGCCGCCCATTTCCAAAATGCCATTCACCCGGATGAACAGGAAAATTTCATTTTAAACAAATACAAGCTGGACCATGGCTTCTCTTCCAGGCAAATCACCACCAGACGGTATGATTTCAATGGAAAAGGGTATCAATGGTGGGAATTCCGTTATGCGCAGAATACACACAAACAGGCATCTACAAAAAACACGGAATCGGTTGAGGTAAACGGCCTCTGTCTGAATATTCAACAAATTAAAGAGACGGAGATAAAATTAATGGAAGCCCGGAAGAAGGCCGAAGAATCCGATAAAATGAAATCTGTTTTCCTGGCTAATATGAGCCATGAAATCCGTACGCCACTAAATGCCATTGTTGGCTTCTCCCAGTTATTGGGCTCTAATACTGATTTGGAAAATGAAGAAAAAACCGAATTCAGCGAATTGATTAATAAAAACAGTGTCTTGCTACTCAAATTGATTAACGACATTCTTGATTTATCACGTATCGAGTCCGGAAGAATTTCCTTTACATATGAAGATTGTAATTTAAATCAATTGATTAATGATATATTCAATACACATAAAGTATTAATGCCCCAAAATGTAGAACTGCGTAAGCAAGTTCCCGACAATCCTGCCATCATACATACAGACCGCCTACGTCTCACACAAGTGATAACGAACTTTATCAATAACGCAACAAAATTCACCTCCGAAGGTTATATAGAACTAAAATACCAATATAGCGACGACAATCGGTCTATTCATATTTCGGTAACAGATACCGGGAAAGGAATCCCTGCCGACAAAATACAACAGGTATTCGAACGTTTCCAGAAACTGGATGAATTTGCCCAGGGAACAGGCTTGGGGTTAGCAATCAGCCAAAGCATTATCAAAACATTTAACGGTAGCATTCATCTGGAATCGGAAGTCGGGAAAGGCAGTAAGTTCACCATTGTTTTACCTTATGATGCAAACCTGGTACAAATCTGCAGTAATTAATGATAATTATTGTTTAAGCAGGCGATTATTTGCTTTTGCTTCCTCAATCCATTCGGGAAGAACGGTTTTCAAAAATTTCTCTTTAGACATATTTTCTTCTGCCATATTCAATCCGATATATTTCTGTGCTTTCTCTTTTGTTGAAATATCGGGCATGGGGACATCTCCTGTATAGCCTAACCCCACAAGTACTTTCAATATAGCGATACGAGCCTGCATCGCCTTATCCAACCCGCATCCCAATATGCGTTGAACTTCCTGCGGAGCATGAAATGCCGCTCCATGCGAAGCCACTCCAAAATCCCAACGCCATTGTGCCTGGCGGAGTAATTTCAAAACGCCCTTCATCTGTCTCTCCGTAGCACCTCTGTCCCAGGCAAATTTAGCTTCGATATGTGCCCGGGTTAACTCATCTTCCAAACGATTACGCACTTCCATAACCTTGTTCTGCCGGTCATATACATTCTGGTACAAGGTTTCCTCATTTTCACGATGGCATGACCGGCATGTCTGGTCAATCATTGCTAAAGGACTTTGTATATGATGGTTATTATACTGCTTCACATCTTCTCCCATATAAGGCATATGGCATTCCCCGCATGAAACACCACGTTGCGCATGAATTCCCATTTGGGCAAGTTCAAAATCCGGATGCTGTGCTTTCAGCAGAGGAGCACGGCTCAACTTATGCGTATAATCCGAAAACTCAATGCTATCATAATAAGTTTCCATGCCCTCCATAGAATACCCGTTGTTCCAGGGAAAAACAACTGCTTTATTCTTTTCATCCATATAATATTCCGAATGACACTGGGCACACACCAATGAACGCATATCCTGCTCCGAAGCATCCTCCAATTGGCGACCAGACCGTTGATAAGCCTCTGCAAAGAAAGGACGCGTAATGTATAAGTCCATACTTTCCGGGTCGTGGCAATCCGAACAGGCAACAGGATTTACAATTTCACTTCCCCAATAAGACCATTTCTGTTGATAGAAAGCTGGAAATCCGACTTTCTCTGCCACTAAAACCACATCTTGGCTTTTGCATGCCCAACAAGCGGCAGGTTGCATACCTTCCCCCTTTCCCATAGGAGCACCACTCCGAAGACTTTGACGAAAATCATCTACCGTATACATATGCCCTCTTGGGGTATAATAGCTTTTGGAAAAAGAATAGCCTGCCCATAAAATAACCATATCAGGGCGGGAAGCCAGTACATCGACAGCCCGGTTGCCATTATATAAACTACTGAAGCTTGTATCGGTGGTATGTTTCCAGCTTTTATATTCTTCGGAATCACGTAGTTTCATATCTTTTAAAACCAACTCCGTACTATCTTCCCCGTCCGTTACTGTATCATCAATAAATACAATAGCCCCGTCTTCCGCACATATTTTATATATGGCAATAATAGATACGAGTATTATTATTCCACCCAAAAACATTGGATAGTATTTGTTTTTCCGGTATGTATTCATAAAAGATTTGTTATTTATCCCTGATGCGACCCGAATTTACCCGATGAGTCGTCCAAAAAGATTAACAATCATTGCTATTAGCGACAAAAGTATAAATAGTAATTTACTTAATTGATTATTTCATGTACTTTTGTAACAAATATAATACAAAGACAACCTTATGCGCATAGATATTCTTACCGTACTCCCGGAAATGATCGAAGGAATGGTGAACTGTTCTATTGTAAAAAGAGCACAGGATAAAGGACTTGCAGAAATTCACCTGCACAACTTACGTGATTACACGACTAATAAATGGCGTCGCGTGGATGATTACCCATTTGGAGGGGAAGCCGGAATGGTGATGCAAATCGAACCGATAGACCGTGCTATCTCTGTTTTAAAAAGTGAGCGGGAATATGATGAAGTCATATATACCTCACCGGATGGCGAAACATTCAACCAGCCAATGGCAAACAGTATGTCTTTATTGAATAATATGATTATTCTTTGCGGACATTATAAAGGAATCGACTATCGTATCCGCGAGCATTTGATTACGAAAGAAATATCGGTAGGAGATTATGTCCTGACCGGAGGGGAATTGGCTGCTGCCATTATTACAGATGCCGTTGTACGCCTGATACCGGGAGCTATCGGAGACGAACAAAGTGCCCTCTCCGACTCTTTCCAAGACAATTTGCTGGCACCTCCTGTCTATACCCGTCCTGCCGATTATAACGGATGGAAAGTGCCCGAGGTTTTACTTTCCGGACACCAACGTAAAATAGATGAATGGCGCTTGCAGCAGGCTCAGGAAAGAACAGCCCGCCTGCGCCCGGATTTATTGAAGTAAGAAGTTGTAAGTAAAGCTATACTCATACGTATTATCTTGTGCGGCAATTCCGTTGCCGGCGTTGATTTTTTCACGAATAGTCATGCCGGTAACATATTCACCAACTACTGTATAACTAAAAGTATATTCCCCACATACGGTTCCCGGCTCGGTGAGTTTATACCAGTAAGCGCGTTGTACCAGATTCTTATTCATGCTAGAATATAAGAAATTAATAGGAGAAACTATTCTATAGGCTTCTTCCGGTTGCAATGATAAAGATTCAGATGAAATCGTTTCAAGTACACGGAATGGGAATGTTTCAGGACGCATTTGGGTACTATATTCATATGCCACCTCTTTCAAATTAAAACGAAAACGGGAGACATTATCATTTTCCCAAGAATATTGACAAAGAACTCCCAATTCCGTTTTTTCATACTGAGATGTCTTAATGTTATAAGATTGTATTGTACTAGAAATATTCTGTATTTGATACCTAAGATAAGAATTAGTTATCCATGCGGAAGTATAAACTTCATAATCTTTATACGGATTCTCCATTTTATCTTCTTCCTGTGATATCACATCTCCATCAATTGTATAAACAGTATGTATAAATGAATTTCCTGAAGAGTTATTACTCTTCATTCCAACTACTGAAATCGTATTTCCTGTGTATATATAATTATCATTATACTTTACCGTTTCATTTTCTCTCTGTAAATCTAATACGATACGGCTGATATTTCCAGTTGCATTTTCATAAGAAATATCTGCAGAGAAATAGTTCTGACCGTTTTTCGTACAACTAACATTCGTCAATTTGTTAAGTTTTGGTAGCTCTTTGTTATCACGGCTACAAGAAATCAATCCAAAAGTTACTGCTAATAATGCAAATAAATAGTTCTTCATCGCTTTTAATCTTTAAAATAAACTTGAGTTCTTCATCCTATTCAATACAAATGTAGGATATTTCATAAAATAATTGCCAAAGTAACCTATTTTAAGTAATTGCACTTCGGTCTTTTTACTGAATTTATTAGTTTTGTTTCTTAAAAGGTGTAAGAACCTATTAAGAATAAGCTTTTTACCGTTTCTAAAAAAATAACTAATACTAAACTCCAATCGCATGAAAAAAAAATACTTCATGGCTGGTATCCTGGCGATGTTTTTTATCGCTTCCTGTAACGAAAATCCTCAAAAGTATCCATTTCAAAATCCGGATTTGCCTGTAGACGAACGTATAGACGATTTATTAAGCCGTCTTACTCCGGAAGAAAAGATTGGGCAGATGATGAATAATACTCCTACCATCGAACGGTTGGGTATCCCTGAATATGACTGGTGGAATGAAGCCCTGCATGGAGTGGCACGTGCCGGGCAAGCAACGGTTTTCCCCCAAGCCATTGCCATGGCTGCGACCTTTGATGATGAAGCATTACTCAAAACATTTACAATGGTAAGTGATGAAGCCCGGGCTAAATATCATCAATATCAAAGAGATAAAGAATATGACCGCTACAAAGGGCTCACTTTTTGGACTCCCAATATCAATATATTCCGTGATCCACGCTGGGGAAGAGGCATGGAAACATACGGTGAAGATCCTTATCTGACAGAACGGATGGGACTGGCTGTTGTAAAAGGATTACAAGGCGATAATCCTAAATATTTTAAAACACACGCCTGCGCCAAACACTACGCAGTTCATAGCGGTCCGGAATGGAACCGCCATGAATTCGATGTGGATGTTACTCCACGCGATTTATGGGAAACCTATCTGCCGGCATTCGAAGCTTTAGTAAAAGAAGGAAACGTACAGGAAGTAATGTGTGCTTACAACCGTTTTGAAGGAAAACCTTGCTGTAGCAGCGATAAACTCCTGATTGATATTTTACGAAATAGCTGGGGATACGAAAATATTATTTTATCCGACTGCGGAGCTATCAACGACTTCTGGGAAAGAGACCCGAACACTCCCCGGCATGAAACACACCCGGATGCAGAAACAGCCTCTGCGGATGCAGTGTTAAGCGGCACGGATTTGGAATGTGGCAATAGCTACCGCTCTTTAAAAAAAGCTCTTCAAGATGGAAAAATCACGGAAAAAGACTTGGATGTTTCTCTTCGCCGTGTATTAAAAGGACGTTTTGAATTGGGCATGTTCGATCCGGACGAACGGGTTCCTTATGCTCAAATACCATACAGCATTGTGGAATGTCCCGAACATGTATCCCAAGCTTTAGAGATGGCACGCAAAAGTATGGTTCTTTTAAAAAACAGGAACAACACGTTACCTCTCAGTAAAAACCTCAAAAAGATTGCCGTTGTAGGACCAAATGCTATGGATTCTACCATGCTATGGGCTAACTACAACGGTTTCCCGACACATACGGTCACCATTTTGGAAGGAATACGTAACAAAATGCCGAACGCCGAAATCATTTACGAATTAGGATGTAATCATACAAACGACTTTGTTATGAAAGATTTGGGAGAATATATAAGCTCTCCGGCAGGACAGGGATTTGCTTCCGAATTTTTCAATAACACAAATTTTGAAGGAGATGCCGTATACAAAGGGAATTCCCGTGAACTGCATTACACAACAGGAGGAAATACCCAGTTTGCCCCCAATGTAAACCTGACAAATTTTACTGCACGGTTCACAGGCGAATTTGAAGCTCCGGAAACTACTCCTGTTGAATTCAAACTGTCGGGAAACGACGCATTCCGCCTTTTCATAGGGGAAGAAAAAGTTGCCGAAGTTTGGGAAAATGAATATGGAGCAGAACGGACCTATACGCTTCATGCAGAAAAAGGCAAGAAATATCCGGTTAAGATTGAATACATGCAACGTGCCGGCAGTGCAGATTTAAATCTGTCGGTAGGTACACACCAGCCTGTGGATTATACAGCAACCGCAGACAAAGTAAAAGACGCAGATGTAATTCTTTACGTAGGAGGCATCTCACCCCGTCTTGAAGGCGAAGAAATGCCTGTAGATGCAGAAGGTTTCAAAAAAGGAGACCGCCTCAATATCGAAATACCGAAGGTACAGCAAAAGATGATTAAAGCACTGGAAAGTACAGGCAAACCGGTAGTATATGTGCTTTGTACAGGAAGCGCCCTGGCCCTCAACTGGGAAGATGAAAATGTAGATGCCATATTGAATGCCTGGTATGGCGGACAAGAGGCTGGAACCGCTGTTGCGGATATTTTATTTGGCGATTATAATCCGGCAGGACGCTTACCTATTACTTTCTATAAATCTATAGACCAATTACCGGACTTCCAGAATTATAATATGAAAGGACGTACATACCGATATATGACACAAAAACCTCTTTATCCGTTCGGATATGGTCTGAGCTACACCTCTTTTGATTATCAGGATGCAAAACTATCCTTCAACAAAATCAAAAAAGATGAATCTGTAACGCTGACTTTAAATATCGCTAATACAGGGGAAATGGACGGAGACGAGGTTGTACAGATTTATATCAAGAATCCGAACGATCCGGCTGGCCCTATCAAAACACTAAAAGCTTTCAAACGTGTCAATATACAGGCGGGAGATACACAAAAAACAAGTTTTGAACTGGAACCGGAAGCATTCTGGTCTTTCAATGACAAAACCCAGACCATGGAAGTTCGCCCCGGTAAATATCAGATACTGTATGGAGGTTCATCTGATGACAAAGCACTGAAAAGTATACAACTGATAATCGAGTAAAAAGGAATTCATAAGTATGATTTTTGAAAATCATACTTATGAATTAGAAAAACCATAACTATAAATACAAAAAACGGAGGATCATCCAACAAATTCTGGACGATCCTCCGTTTTTTATATTACCGAACCTATTTTATCCGATAAATGTTTCCATTAACTTAGCCCCCGGGACCGGAGAAATCGTTACACTTTCCGTATCTGCAGGAATAAGAACGGTTTGTCCCTGATGAACATATACTTCATTGCCTTTATTATCACGAAGAGAAGCTTTACCCTCCATACAGATATAAACCACAAACGAATCTAATTCTGAAAAATCACGTACCATAATAGAATCTATATCCAACAAGTTTGTTGTAAAATACTTACAGTTAGCCAATTCGACTGTAGCATTGGTATGTGCTTTATAATGTGTACGATAATCAGGATAAACCGTGTAATCGATTGCATCCTTAGCTAATTCGGTATGCAGTTCACGGCCTTTGCCGTTTGCATCCTTACGATCATAATCATAAATACGATAAGTAATATTGCTGGTTTGCTGTATTTCTGCAATAAAACATCCGGAACCAATAGCATGCACACGACCGGCAGGCAGGAAGAATACATCTCCGGGAGCCACATCGTAACGTTGAAGAACATCCATTATTGTATTGTTTTCCACACGCTTCACATACTCTTCCGCATCTATTTGTTTGGAAAAACCAGAATACAGCCCTGCTCCTTCGGCTGCATTAATAACATACCACATTTCTGTCTTACCGAATGAGTTATGTCTTTTCTTAGCTAACTCATCATCCGGATGAACCTGGATGGACAAATTATCACGTGCATCAATAAACTTAATCAATAATGGGAAAGTAGAACCAAACTGTTCCATTACTTTCTCTCCTATCAACTGTTTACCAAAAGTACGGATTAATTCATCCAAAGTCTTGCCTTCCAGCTCACCATTATCTACTATTGAATAATTACCTTCCACATGAGAAAGCTCCCAACTTTCACCGATACCTTCCTGTACCGGAGTGATACCCTTGAACGGGCAGATTTCCGACCCTCCCCAAATAACACTTTTGAGGATAGGTTTAAATGTCATTGGATATAACATAATTTTCCTATTAATTATTTTCCTACTTTCACTTTTCTCAATACCACTGCACTTCGTGCCGGGATATATATTTTAAGCCATTCTTTTTTATACTTCTTATATAATGGATCGAACTGGGTAAAATGACGAATCGTATCGTCAGACAGTCCGAAACCACCAAAACGCAATGCATCTGTATTCAAAACTACTTCATATTCACCTTTCAGTACAAGGAATCCATAATCAGTAAACGACTTAGTGGGATTAAAGTTGAATACAAAAACCAAGTCTTTCCTCATATAAGCTAAAACCTGGTCACCATCATTATCCCAAACTTTCTGAATCGGTGTAGACTGGAAGTTTTTCACACTCTTAATGAGTTCCAGCATTTCGCGGTCGAAATCACCCAGATAATGATATTTCAGATTCATATTATCAACCAAGTCCCATTGGCGACGGGCATATTTATGCGACCATCCATTACCCTCACGCGGAAAATCAATCCATTCCGGATGACCAAATTCATTTCCCATAAAATTCAGATAACCACCATTAATAGTAGATGCAGTTACTAAACGTATCATTTTATGCAAAGCGATTCCACGTTCCACCATGAAGTTATGATCGTCTGCCTGCATATGCCAGTACATATCTGCGTCAATCAAACGGAAAATGATTGTTTTATCACCAACCAGTGCCTGATCGTGGCTTTCAGCATAACTGATTGTCTTTTCATCTGCCCTGCGATTAGTTGTTTCCCACCAGATAGAAGACGGATGCCAGTCCTCATCTTTCTTTTCCTTGATTGTTTTAATCCAGTAATCCGGAATATTCATTGCCATACGATAATCGAAACCATAACCGCCATCTTCAAATTTAGCAGCAAGTCCCGGCATACCACTCACTTCTTCAGCAATTGTAATCGCATTTTTATTGACTTCATGAATCAGTTTATTGGCAAGCGTAAGATAAGCAATCGCATCCCCATCCTGATGCCCATTAAAATAATCGCCATAATTACAAAAAGCTTCCCCCAATCCATGGCTATAATATAACATAGAAGTCACCCCGTCAAAACGGAAACCGTCAAACTTATATTCATCTAACCAGAATTTACAGTTCGATAAAAGGAAATGAAGCACTTCGTTTTTTCCATAATCAAAACAAAGCGAATCCCATGCCGGATGTTCACGACGGGTGCCACCTAAGAAATATTGAGTATAAGAACCATCAAAACGTCCTAAACCTTCCACTTCATTTTTCACAGCATGACTGTGTACAATATCCATAATCACGGCAATACCCATACCATGGGCATCATCAATCAGTTGTTTTAATTCTTCCGGAGTACCGAAACGGGAAGAGGCGGCAAAGAAACTACTTACATGATACCCGAACGAACCATAATAAGGGTGTTCCTGAATAGCCATAATTTGGATAGCATTGTAACCGTCTTTTGCTATGCGAGGTAATATATTGCGACGAAATTCATCGTATGAACCTACTTTTTCCTCATTAGAACCCATACCTATATGGCATTCATAGATGAGTAATGGAGATACATTGGGCTTAAACCGTTTATTTTTGAATACATAAGACTCGGCAGGATTCCATACCTGAGCACTGAAAATTTTGGTATTTTCATCCTGGACTACACGACGTATCCACGCAGGTATACGTTCTCCGCTGCCGCCTTCCCATTCAACAAAGAGTTTGAAGAGATCTTCATGATGCAGCAAATCTTCTGCAAGCACAATCTCCCAGACCCCACCACCTAACCGCTTCAATTTATACTGTTCGTCCTTCTTCCAGCCATTGAAAGTACCGATCAGATAAATAGCCGTAGCATTTGGTGCCCATTCACGGAAAATCCATCCGTCCATTGTTTTATGCAATCCGAAGTACAGATACCCAGAAGCCATTTCCGATAATGTCAGTTTGCCATTATTGGTCAGGTTCTTCTCCTTGTTCAATACATATTGGTATCTTCCTTCTATTGCCTCCTCGTAGGGGGCCAGCCAAGGGTCATTCTTTATTAGATTTAGCGACTCCATGATTTTTTGAATTTGGTTTCCTGCAAAGATAAGAGAAAAACAAATATCGCCCTAAGAAGTTTAAAAAATAAAATGCACTTTTACCGGCCTCTATGCTCAAATATTTAAGAAGTTTGGTTATTTTTGCATCAAACCATAAATAAAGGATGAGTAAAGGCAGTAAAAATATAACCTTTTACCTGTTGATGATACTGGTTTTCGGTTCATTAATGTATCTCGTTGCGGAGAAAGGTGAAAATTACGAAATCAACCTGACCTCCCATTCCGAGTATAATACTCCGAAAAATATGCAGGAAGGGTTCCTTGTATTTTGGGACTCTATGCTCCATCATATCCAATCCCCGATTGGTATCCTGTTGCTCCAAATTATAACGATTTTATTAATTTGCCGTTTATTCGGATGGATGTTCCAAAAAATCGGACAACCTACCGTTATTGGAGAAATCGTTGCCGGTATCGTACTGGGACCTTCCGTACTGGGGCATTTGGCTCCGGATGTCTCTTTTTTCCTTTTCCCTCCGGAATCACTCGGCAACATTACTATATTAAGCCAGTTCGGACTTATACTTTTCATGTTTGCCATCGGTATGGAGCTGGATATCGGTGAAGTTCGTAAAAAACTAAAAGAGACTATATTAATCAGCCATACAAGTACAATCGTTCCTTTCTTCTTTGGAATGCTGACGGCTTATTATGTTTATGAATCTTACGCTCATAAAGGAACGCCATTTCTCTCTTTTGCTCTGTTCATTGGAATTGCAATGAGTATTACGGCATTTCCTGTGCTAGCACGCATTATTCAGGAAAAAGGGCTCACTAAAACTCATCTGGGAACAATTTCCTTGGCGAGTGCCGCTAATGGGGACATTACTGCATGGTGTCTGCTGGCTGTTGTAATAGCTATAGCACAAGCGGGTAGCATGCTAAGTGCCATCTATAATATATTATTTTCGGTACTTTACATTGCATTTATGTTTTTTGCCGTCCGCCCTTTCCTCAAGATGGTCGGTCATGTTTACCACAATAAAGAGGTAATAGACAAAGCATTGGTTGCTTTAATGTTTCTATTACTCATCTTATCCTCTTATCTGACAGAGATTTTAGGATTACATGCTTTGTTCGGTGCTTTCATTGCCGGAGTCGTAATGCCCGGTAATATGAAATTTCGTAAAATTATGACGGAAAAGGTCGAAGATGTATCTTTAGCACTTTTCCTCCCTCTATTTTTTGTATCTACCGGATTACGTACGGAAATAGGCTTATTGAATACGCCTGAATTATGGTGTATGTGCGGTATATTTATTGTAGTTGCAATTCTTGGAAAATTTGGCGGAGCATTCGTTTCCGCCCGTTTTGTAGGAGAAAGCTGGAAAGACAGTTTATATATCGGAGCTTTGATGAATACTCGGGGATTGATGGAGCTAGTCGTCTTAACCATTGGTTATGAAATGAAGATTTTACCACCTTCTATCTTTGTTATGTTGGTGTTAATGACTTTAGTCACGACATTCATGACTACTCCGCTGATTTCTTTTATCAAATTCTGTTTTCATGCCCGTGCTAAAATCATCCTGCATAAGCACACCGAAACACTATCCAATGGAACATTTAAAGTATTGCTCTCTTTCGGACGTGCCGGTAACGGACAGATTATGCTTGACGTCGCACACCAGATGTTTGCACACAATAAAAACAAATTAGACCTGACGGCATTACACCTTACTGTCGGCTCTGATGTGAATCCTTTACATACGGATAATTTTGAAGAAGTCAGTTTCGGTCCTATCCTTTACGGAGCAAAGAAATTAGGCATGCATATCCACACTCGCTATGAAGTATCAAACAATGCAGGTGAAGATATATGCGACATTGTTAACAATGAAGGATTTGACTTTTTATTGGTAGGCGCAGGTATCTCTATGAGCGACCTTCCGGAAGATATCGAAGCAAACCGTTACCGTACATCTTTCTACAACCGTTATTTCAAACGCTTCAAAGCTCCGGAATCCTGGTTCTATCCGGGAGCATTATTGAAGGATAAAACCAAGATGTTTATCGCACGCAGTAATTGTGATGTAGGAGTATTCATTAATCGCAACTTCGTAAAAGCCTCAAATGCAATTGTTATCATATCCTCCGAAGATGATTTATTCTTATTGGAGTATGCTGCTACATTGCTGAAAACGACTTATGGTTCAGTCTCCATTTTGAATAAAGCCAGTACAACTACTCCGGGATATGAACATATTGTAAGTGCCATTAGCGATTTCATGCAGGCAACCGAACAGGCTACATTGTTGCGAGATAAAGACCTTACTCCGGAATTATTCACGAATTTCAACTTTATGTTGATTAGTTATAATACTTGGAACGATGTTTCGGAACACAGGAAAGAAGCATTACAGAAAATGCCGTCAACAATTATTCTCAACAAAAATCAGTTCAAAGAAAAAATGGCAGAAAAATCATAATTATCACACCTGGCTATTGAAAATTTCTTCTTCAAACAAATATCAGCCGGACAAATTCAATTTTCAGCAGCCATAGGTCCGCTTTCATCCATATCCGGTCCTAAACCATTGCCTTTGTTTCCAATCTGACTTTCATAAAAACTAAGTTTTTCCTGACAAAGACGATGAGTTACCTCACGGAGAAAGTCTAGACGTGTAATAAGATATTGAATCTGTTCACGGCTCACTTGGTAATTCATATTATAACGTGCTTCTATATAAGCACGGCAAAGTAACTCATAGCTAATCTGAGCCTGCTGCGTATCCATTGGAAAAACAAAAGACAAATCACGGGAAAGACTTTTCACCATAGCCTGCAACTCTGCCAATTTATGATTCTTCGGACGATAATTCATACAGACCAGCAAAATAGCATAATAAAATTTTTCTGCCACCTGATGCAATAAAAAAGCAGCATTCATATAGTCTTTGTCCTTCAAAAAGAAAGATTTCACTCCCTTCAACATACTGACAGCCGAAGGATAATAAATATTAAACTCACGTTCGGCAATATTCTTTATCTCTCTATAATTGAGGCTGCAAGGTTTTGCTAATTTAAATGCTTTATCATTATAAAGCATAATACCGTCTTTCACCAAATCTGTGAAGAAATAATGCCTGTGTTCCAGATTTTCATTCAGTACATTTATATTCTCTACAATAAAACGGGGAATGGCATGACGCCTCCCGGCAAACACCTTATTGTAAACGGGCAGAACTTTATGGCGAAGGTTATTTTCCGTTATACGAATATTCAAATCCGATACGACAATCAGAATATCATAATCACTTTGATAAGATGTATGAATACCGAACTCCACACGTTCGTCCCATAATACATAATCTCCACGGGCATAACTGCCATAAAGAATAACCATATGACATCTGCTTATCTGCTTCTTAATCATATGTAGAAGAAATTCGAGTTCTTCCCGCGTATTTTTTCTGAAGTGTTTTATCGATCTTTTCATTTTTCGCGCTGTTATATCTCACAAATTTAGATAATCTCGATATAACTACGTCCATTTCCGGCACGATTTACACGAATTTGGGCAGGAATACGCTCTGTCATCTCCTGCACATGGGAAATTACACCTATTTTCCGTCCTTGCGTACGAAGACTTTCCAAAGCATCCATAGCCACACGCAACGTTTCCGCATCCAGAGAACCGAAACCTTCATCAATAAAAAGACTCTCAACCTTCATCCGATTGGATGATAATGATGACAAACCCAGAGCCAATGCTAAAGAAACAAGAAAAGATTCACCTCCTGAAAGACTATGTACAGAACGGACTTCATCACACATATCACGATCTATTACCTGTAAAGCTAATGTTTCAGGTACACGTTCCAGCCGGTAACGCCGTGTCAGATTCCTTAATTGCACATTTGCATAGTTCAACAACAAATCCAATGTATATCCCTGGGCTACACGCCGGAACTTAGCTCCATCAGCAGAACCGGCCAGTTCATTCAATTTTGCCCAGCGTTCACTATCCAAACGTTTAGCCGTAAGTTCATTTTGCAACCCTGCCACCTTTTCTTTATTCTCCTTCTGGATACGAATACGAAAACTCAATTCCGTTTTTTCTTGAGTAACGCGAGCTAAAGAGTCTGACAAAGTTTCTCCACCAGATGCTCCTGTATAATCAACCACCCACTTGTCAAGCATTTCCTGACACTTGGTTAAATTGGCAGATGCTTCCGCCAAGTCTTTTTCTATCTGTTCGGAAATGCCACGCATCTGCTCAGCTATTCCTGCCTGTTCAGTCTGTGTGGCAAGTAAGCATTTCAAACGTTCTTTTAGCTCTTCAGAGCGACGAGTATACTCCTGCTCTACCAAATCTGCCGGACGACCATTCAAAAGAATGGAACGTTCCTTTTGCAAAACTGCCAGAGCTTCTTTATTCTTTTCCAACTCCTGAACGGTTTCTTCCAAGCGTTTGTGTAATGAAGGAAGAAAAGAAGCCAATGAGTCACTTTCTGCTTTTCGCGCACTCTGTTCACGCTCCAGTCCACGGAGTTTTTCATTATTTTCATGCCATTGACGGGCAAAATCGGTCAATGTTTTCCGAAAAGCAACCGGGTCCTGTTGCCATCCTTTCTGCCAGTCACTGCTTCCAAACAATAAATCTGCCGACTCTAAAGAACGGGAAAGCCGAACTGTTTGCTCTTTTATCATCTCATTTTCATGTGCAAGTTGAGTTGCCGACAATTTCCTCCCGGCAATAATATCTTTACAAGCGGTATCAGCTTCTGTCAATTCTTTATGAAAAGCAAGTTGTTTCTGTTGAAGAGAAGTTATCTGTCCGGAAAGTTTCGTATACGCCGTTTTCTTTTCTGACAATTGTTGAAGACGCAATGTCATTTGAGCGACTTGTTGGTCCGGCGACACAGCAGGAAGAATGGAAAGAGCCGGATGATGCACACTGCCACATACAGGGCAAGGTTCCCCTTCCTGTAGCCGTGCACGCAACTCCTGTATATTTCCTGATGCAGCAAGGCGTGCCTGTTCTATCAGTAATTGTTCGCGTTCTTTTCTGACTTGTTCTATTTCCTGATCTAACCGGGATATATCAACCTTTTTTAATTCCGCTTCCATAGAACGGAAAGAAGTTTCTATCTTACTTAATTCCACACGTTTGGATTCGACAGCTTGCTGTAGAGTCTTCAATTTTAATGCCTGTTTATCGTCTGCACTACGTATGGATAAAATTGTGCGGTTTGCCTTATCAATAGACTCACGTGCTACAGAAGCCGCATCAATATGGAGCAAAAGAGCTGATAACTGCTCCGCTATACTTTCTTTACTACGATACCGTTCGCGCCAAGCAGCAAGGTGAGTAATCTCTTCATTTCTTTGCTGCCACAATTTAAAAGCAGCCTGGTATTTATCATCCGCTTCTTTCAAACTGCCTGCAGCCCTTTTCATTTGTAATTCTGAATCCGATACGGTTTTCATCGCATTATCCAGTTGGATATCTACTCGCCTGGCTTGTTGTATCTCCTGCTTCAGAAGATTAAATGCAGTCTCGGACTTTTGCTGTTCCTCCATGCCAAGTTCATAGTCCCGACGAGCTGCAAGCAATAGTTCTGTTGCTTTTTGCAAACGAACAGCAGCATCTTTCCGACGGGATTCACGATCTGTTATTTGCTGACGTGCAGAGCGTACAGCTTCTTCCAGAGCCTGCTGTTCCATTCTGGATTTATCAAGACGCAACAATGTGGCTTCTGCTGCAGATAAACGGGTCCGGATTTCCTCCTCTACTTCTTCCGTTAACAACTCTATTCCCTGTATCCGCTGATTTATTCCATCAAAAGCCTCTTTTGCCGCTGCATTTTTCTCAAATATCAACCGGGAAATAGCAGAATAGAGTTCAGTACCGGTTAACTTCTCCAATAAAGAAGCCTTTTCTCCCTGTTCGGCTTTCAGAAAGGTAGAAAAATCATTTTGTGCCAGAAGGACAGAACGGGTAAACTGTTCGAATGTAAGTCCGATTAATTCTATAATACGGGCTTGCAAATCAGAACGTCCCCCCTGCTCTTCTTCCTCTTTATCCAGATTATACAGGGTTGTACGAGGTTGCTGCAAACGACCGCTCTCTTTATCGCGTGCACGGGAAACCGACCAGCGCGCACGATAACGATGACCATTCAATGCTACAAAATCTGTTTCAGCATATCCTGAGGCCGTGCCCCGGCGAAGCATAAAACGAGGGTCACTTTGTGGTAAGACCTCATCGTTCACATCACGCAATTTTACATTATTTTCTTTTGCTTGATTGGTACGGGGAGTACGGGCAAAAAGAGCCAGACACATCGTATCCAGCAAAGTAGATTTACCTGCTCCTGTGGGTCCCGAAATGGCAAATATTCCTGCCGAAAACAAGGGTTCCACTGTAAAATCAATATCGAACTCTCTCTCCAAAGAGGCAAGATTCCGACCTCGTATCGCTAATATTTTCATTGGGAAACCTCCCGTATTACATCATTAAACAAATGTTCCAGTTCCTCAGGCAGTTCTCCTCCATAACGGTTGGTAAAAGTATGCCGCAGCATATCCAGCGGATCTATCTTCTGCAAATCAGTACACGACAACAGAGTAGTTTCTGTTTTATCTTCCCGTTCAGGATAGGAAGGGACTATCGTTGTCAGGCGTACAGCTTTATCCTCCAACACCTCCTCTACCTTATGACGGAAAGAAGGGTCGGGTTCGGTCAGTAATACCTGTACCTCTAAATAAGGCATACATTTCTTATCACACGCTTCGTCAGCGAGAGGCAAACCGGCAAGTTGCAACAGAACCTCTTCCGGAGCCGCCGGACGTTCCGGTATTCGTCTCAAAGGTGCTAAAAGCGGGATTTCAAGCGGAATAATATCAGCCACTTTTCCTTTTTCTATATGAATTGCTACCACCTGATGCCGATAGTTTTTCTCCGAAAAGGACATCGGCAGAGGACTACCCGAATAGCGGATATTATCTTTTCCTCCAATCCGTTGGGCTTTATGTATATGTCCCAATGCCGTATAAGCAAGTTCTTCCCCAAATGCAGCGGTTGAAACAGACTCCAAACCTCCCATTATCACCCGTTCGCTCCTGTCGTCATCCGAAAGTTCCGATCCGGTAGCATGCAGATGCCCCATTGCAATCAAAGCTTCGCAGGCAGAACATTTTTCTTTTGCATAAGAGGCAAGTTGTTGATACATGCGGGTAACACCCCCAACATAAGTAGTATCCTCTTCTTCAGAGGGAGGATAATCCCCTTGACGGAGATAGGGAACAGCAAGGCAAAGAGCCTCTTCTTCGCTTTGCTTATTGTATAAAGGTATTAGAAGGGAATCGAAATCGATGGTTCCATCTTCTTTCCTACGGATAATACCGGTTATTGTGGTATTTAATTCTTCCAGTAAAGGAACAGGGGCCTCGAGACGTGCTGCCGAATCGTGATTTCCAGCTATGATAACTATTTGCAATTTAGGGCAACGCCTGTTTGCTTCCCTGAGAAAACGGAAAAATCGGTGTTGCGCCGAAGCGGAAGGGTTGGCCACATCAAAAACATCCCCGGCAATCAACAGCACATCTGTTTGTTGCTCTTCTAATGTAGCTACCAGCCAATTCAGGAAAGCATCATGTTCCTCCTCCCGATCGTAACCGAAAAAAGTCTGCCCGAGATGCCAATCAGCAGTATGTATTATTTTCAAAGACATAATTTCCTACAAATCCTTTAGCCATTTTTTGCCAGATGGGGTTTTCAAATAGATAATAAAACCACCTCCTACAATTATACAAGCTGTAAAAATCATACCTAACATACTCATCATTTTATGATTTTAAAATTTCATTACCAATATACGCTAAAATAAACGTAGTAATTATACCCGTAAGTATAATATACCAATTATCTAACTTACTCAATTCAGCATACAAAGGAACAATTCCTCCTACAACTAAACCGGCAAAGCTCAATTTAGCTAAATCAAAAAAGAACTTACCTAAATTCTCACGACGGAATCTTTTAAGAAGCTTCCCCTCTTTCTTTACTTCCTGTTGTTCCTGTCATTTTCCCATTGCAAATGTAGCATTTTAGTTTATAGCTTATAAACGTCTACATTGTAATATTATTGTCTATCAAGCCGGAATATACCAAACAGCTTTCCCGCTTGACTCAACATATGTCTCTCCGTTGTTCCGGAAAATATGTTACAGAATCCGTTTGTAACGGATAAAAGTATTGTACCAAAGATAATAGATATATAGACAAAAACCTTTATATGCCTACTTTTTTCTTCGTCTATGCAATCATGGCCGGTACTATCCCCATTGATTGCATAAACAGGAAGAATTGCTTTTGCTCCTTCTTCATTTGTTTATTTCGGGATATTAGCTCTATCTTTGTAGCCACAAAAAGACACTCGTATGGATTGGTTACAAGAAGCCTTTTTCACGCCATCAATGGTTCAGGCGGTTATTATCATCTCATTGGTATCCGCACTGGGTTTATATTTAGGAAGAATCAAGATATTCGGTATCTCACTGGGTATCACATTTGTTTTCTTTGCCGGTATCTTTGCCGGACATCTTGGTATCGTTGTCAATAAAGATATGCTCTATTTTGCCCAAAGCTTTGGACTGATACTTTTTGTATATTCTTTAGGTATGCAGGTCGGCCCCGGCTTTTTCTCTTCCCTGAAGAAAGGTGGTATCGCTTTGAATATGATGGGACTCAGTGTAGTCATGCTTGGGCTTCTCCTCGCTGTAGGATTTCACTTTATTACAGGTATTTCACTTTCCAATATGATAGGCTTGCTTTGCGGGGCAGTAACCAATACACCCGCACTGGGTGCTGCGCAACAAGCTCTGCTGCAATTAGACCCATCCAATACGAGAGGGGTTACAGATATGGCATTGGCATGTGCAGTTGCCTACCCATTAGGAGTTGTGGGGGTGATATTGGCTATTGTTGTGTTAAGAAAATTCTTCTCGGGAGAGCAGGAAACCGGTACTAAAGATAAAAGGGATACCACCACTTATGTTGCCGAATTTCATGTCAGCAATCCGGGCATCTATAATAAAAGTATCAAAGATATAATGAAATTAACCGACAGGCATTTTGTTATTTCCCGGGTATGGCGCAATGGAAAAGTCAGTATCCCGACATCTGATACATTGCTGAAAGAACACGACCACCTTCTGATTATATCGGTCAAAGCAGACGTTGAATCTATCAAGGCATTATTCGGAGAACAGGAAAATGTAGACTGGAATAAAGAAGACATCGATTGGAATGCTATCGACAGCCAACTGGTTTCACGTCGTATCGCCGTCACCCGCAACCGGGTAAACGGAGTAAAACTGGGCTCCCTCCGCCTCCGTAACCTATATGGCATCAATATCACTCGTGTAAACCGTGCAGGCATCGACTTGTTGGCATCCCGAGACCTGCGCTTACAGATTGGCGACCGGTTAACAATTGTGGGAGAGGCTAATTCGGTAAATACAGTAGGTAAAATATTAGGAGATGAAATCAAACGATTGGATACCCCTAATTTATTATCCGTATTCGTCGGTATATCACTGGGAATGTTATTGGGAGCTCTGCCTATCACATTTCCGGGAATGTCTACTCCGGTAAAATTAGGTATTGCCGGAGGTCCGATCATTGTAGGTATCCTGATGGGGGCATTCGGTCCGCGTTTTCATCTTACCACTTATACAACAATGAGTGCCAACCTGATGCTACGTCAATTAGGCATTGTTATCTATCTTGCTGGGCTGGGCATTGAATCCGGGGCACATTTCTTCGAAACGATATTCCGTGCCGAGGGATTGATATGGATCGGATTAGGCTTCCTGCTAACCATTGTCCCGGTACTGATTGTTGGTTTTATCGCAGCCCGTTTCTTCAATCTGGATTACGGTCATAATATCGGTATGCTTTGCGGTAGCATGGCAAATCCGATGGCACTGAGTTATGCCAACACGACTGTAGAAGGCGACGAGCCTTCCGTTTCCTATGCTACCGTATATCCGCTTTCAATGTTTATACGTGTAATAACTACGCAGTTAGTATTAATGTTGCTTTTATAAAGACAATAGTTCGTCAAACATTCAATTTACATTTATGCCGCAATAACGGCAAATTTAATATCCTCCTCCCGTACAACAAATACAAATTGTCATTTTGACAAAATGACAATCTATCCCCTCCAGGCTTTACTTGTATGGGGCAATATCCGGTACAGATTGCAAATATGCTGCTCTTGCGAAGTTTAGCTTTATCAGTTTGTTGACGCAGATGGATTTCAGGCAGCTAAAAGATAGGACGCGAAATTTATTTATTAGACGCGGATACCGCAGATAAAGGCGGATTAATACATGTTATATATTTCTTAATCTGCGTTTATCTGCGGCATCCGCGTCTAATCATATTGTTGTTGTTTTTGCAGAATAATAATCTATTTAATATCTATGTTAAGTCCGGTTTTTCAACCATTCCAGAATCGTGTCCATGCTTAATAACATCTTAAAACGAAACATATATGCTTTGATTTCAAAACATATATGTTTTAAAATCAAAATATAGGTGTTTTGCCGCGCAAATTATTGTTTTTTTATGCGCGGACAGTTGGAATTAGTACCGCAACTAATTGAAATTACCCTTGGAATAGATGGGAATAAATGCCGGATAATAGAAAAAATCCCCCTGATTCAATGCCCGGAAGTGCCCGGATTCCTCTGAAAAGCGGTATTTGTTCATTGTTCAAGTCAATAAAAAAGGGCTTACGCTATAATAATGCTATTATTTATAGCAAAACCCTAACACTATGATTGACTGAGAAGCAATTACGAATTCTTTATTTCTTCCGTATAAAAACACTCGAATCCCGGGGTATAATTTCTCCGGTAAGATTGACAGCGACAGGAACGGCATTCCGGTTTTTTATTCGCCGTATCATCAACTCTACACTGACGTTGGCTATTTCTTCACAGGGTTGTTTGAAAGAAGTCAATGCATGTTTAAGATGCTGGGAATATTTCATATTATCATAACCGCAAATCAGCAAATCCGATGAGATTTTAAGTCCGATTGCATCAATGGTAGACATTAAGACGGCGGCTGTAGAATCGTTAGCACAGATTATACCTGTTTTTCCAGGAATAACCGGTATCTGTTCCACAAACTTTACATCTTCAGGATTTCCGCAATAAACATTACTTTCATTAAACGGGAGGTTATATTTTTGAACAACATATTTAATTCCCGATAAACGCAACATCACAGAACTGGCAGAATCCGGGCGGTAGAAATAATGGATTAACTCACAACCAGCATCTACCAGATGCTGCGCCATCAAACAACCGGCATTGAAGTTATCCAAAGAAACAAGGTCGAATGTGCTTCGTTCAGGAAAATTCAGCACATCGCGGTCTATCAGTATCAAAGGTATACCGGCATTCTTAATGTCTCTGCAAATACGAATATTTATTTCATTGGCATCCGGAACCCTTTCCAATGGAGAAAAGAAAATACCATCCACCTTTCTTTTTATATAATTATCACAACATGTTTCTATCAATGTCCTCCTTATACCGGCACTACTTGCCGTAGCCCCTTCCCAAAGACAATTAAAACGACCGCTTTCGGATAATTTCAGAAGCTGGTCGTTAATGATGGAAAATATTTCAGATTCTCCAGCCCCTGGCAATAATAACCCAAATGTGATTTCGGTAGTTGCATTTTCATGGACAACAATAGTGCCTAACCCTTTCGTCTTTTTCAAATAACCTTCCGCCTGAAGCTGGTTGTACACCTTAGCTATTGTAGGGCGGGATACGGAATACTTCTGTGCAAGCGTCTGCTCTGTCGGTAATAATGAACCGGCAGGAAAATCGCCATTGGTTATTTCATCTTTCAGAGTGGTATAAATAGTCTTATAGTTAATCTTTACTTCCATCACTTGAGTTCTTTTATTATAAATGCAAATTTAATAATTATTTATCAACTGTTTACATATCTGTTTAAAATACGTGTCAAAAATATTTTTCCTTATTATTAATACACAACGACGTATGACAAACATTATTTTCCACAAATATACATATATTTTACCATATATGTAATATTAATGACAATAATATATTATCATATATATTCATTTTATGTTTGCATATATAAAATTTAGTATTACATTTGCAGACGATATGAAGCATATCGGTTCAAGAAAAGAAAATTCCATCGTATAACTCTAATTCTACATATCATGAAGAAAATTGTATTATCAGTCTGTCTGTTTTCCGTAATCGGTGCAACAGCACAAGTTGTTAAGGATTATAATCCGGCTATCCAAAAAACTACGCATATCCAATATTTCAAACCGACGGAAGAACGTTTGTTTACCGGAGATTGCATGCCCTATTACCATAACGGTACATTCTACCTGTATTGGCTACTTGATGAAGGGCATCATTCGGGATTAGGCGGACTGGGCGGACACCAATGGGCATTAAGTACCTCCGAGGATTTAAAAACCTGGAAACATTATCCGGTTGCCGTCGGTATTGACGAAGAATGGGAAAAATCCATTTGTACCGGTTCTGTACTTGAAAATAACGGCAAATTTTATGCATTCTATTCCACTCGGGTAAAAGAAAACGGACAGGTACACGAACAACTCAGTTATGCTATAAGTACCGACGGAGGGAAAAAATATATCAAACAACAACCCAATCCTTTCTATTTCGCACCGGAAGAATGCGTAAGCCGGGATTTCCGCGACCCCAAAGCTTTCAAAGATGAAAACGGACTATTCCACCTCTTTATCTCAGGATATAAAAAGAACCCTGAACTGGAAGGCTTTGGAGGCTATCTTGTACATCTGGTATCCAACGACCTGAAAAATTGGAAAGAAATAGAGTCCCCTCTTACCGGGCAGGTAGCCACCCCCGAATGTTCGGACTATTTTAAATGGAATGATTGGTATTATCTTCTTTACAGTGTAGGCGGAGATAGCTATTACGTAAAATCCAAACAACCTTACGGTCCTTGGGAATACCCTACGACACAAGCCTTTGTTGAAAGATGGGCAAGTGTATACAAAACTTCAGGTTTTAAAAACGGAAGAAGAATTGCAGTTGCTTATATGCCTTGCAGACGCGATGGAAAAGACAACGGAAGCGACATCTGGGGAGGAAACGCTTTACTTAGAGAGGTCAGCCAGTTGCCTGACGGAACACTTTATACCAAATTCCTTCCGGAAGTGCTCCCTGCAATGAAATCGGTACAAACCCCCGCAATCCAGATTCCGTCATCCAGCCGTACTGCGTTGCTGAAAGGAGATAAGCTCATCATGAATGCACCTAATGGTATAAGTACAGCTTCTCTTCTAAATTTACCTGGTAACTATCGTATTACCATGGAAATACAACCGGATGGGAATTATGACGAACTGGGACTGTTTGTCAGAGCAACAGGCAAAGAAAAAAGAGGATATAAACTGGAACTTAACCCGAATAAAGAAAGTATCTTTATCCACAATACCGGGATAAATGGAGTAAAAGGCCTACGTGAACCTCTTATTTTAGACGTAATTGTAAAAAATGAATTCATCGATGTTTGCCTGAACAGCCAAAGATGCATCATTAATCGCCTCGCAGAACAAAAGGGGAAAAATCTTTTCTTCTTTATCAAAAACGGCAGTGCTACTTTCAAAAATATAAAAGTACAAGAAATAACCGATTAAATTATAACTAATATGGCACAGAACCCTTGCATAGTTGGTTTTGACTTTGGTACCACTTCACTGTCGGCTGTTGTAATCAGCCTGAAAAAGAAAAAAATAGAAAAAGAGCTATGCTATACGACAAATGCTTATCTTCCTTTTGAAGAGGCATGGAGAAAGGAACAATCCCTGGATAAACTGTCGGCTTTATTCTTCAAGATATTGGATGAAATAAATGCCATTAAAGACATAAACATCGTATCATACGGATTTACCGGACAAATGCATGGCATTATCGGATTAAACCAGCAGGGAAAAGCTGTTACCAATCTGGTGACTTGGCAAGATAAAAGCGGAAACATGCTTTTACCCGAAGGTATCAGCCTGTTGGAAAAAGTCCAAACATCCACATCCGATGCCCTTGCTAACGGATATGGCATTATTACTCTTTATAAATGGTTACACTGTGATAAGAGGACAGACATAACCGGTTTTTGTACGGTTGCCGATTACTTTGCATCAATGCTGGCAGAAACAAAACCGGATTATATGAATGAATCCAATGCACACAGTATCGGGCTTTTCAATATACAAACCTCGGAATGGGATCGGGAGGCTATCCGGAAACTTCAGATGGAAACTATTCATTTCCCTCGAATTTCATCCGATTCACAAATCATCGGTTATGCCAATAACATACCTGTAATTTGTGCCATAGGTGATAATCAAGCGAGTTTCTTAGGAAGTGTAACCAACCCGGAAGAAGCTATACTCCTAAATGCCGGAACAGGAACCCAACTATCCTGCCTCATCAACAAAGAAGATATAAAGATATATGAAAAATATATCGACGGATTTGAAACGCAGCTACGTCCTTATAATGAAACTTCGTTTCTTTTAGCGACCAGCTTTATCAACGGAGGTTCGGTATATAAATCCTTATTCAACTTCTTCAAAGAAGTAGGAACAGTCCTTTTAGGCTCCGCGCAGATGGACGAAAACATGTTATGGAAAAAAATGGAAGCATGCGGACAAGAAGTTTTGAATGAAACCAACCAACTGCAAATCTCTCCGCTTTTAGACGGACAGCGAAAAGATTTATCCCGAAGAGGTTCTATCGATAATCTGTCTGCTTATAACTTCCATCCGGGATACTTCATTTCCGGCTTTCTGACCGGATTGTCGGAATATTATATGACCGGCTTCTACCCTGAACTAAGGGAACGAACACACTATATCTGCGCAAGCGGGAACGGACTGAAACGAAACACGCTTTTCCGGAATATCATTGAAAAAACTTTCGGATGTCCTTTATATACGGTTGCCTACAATGAGGAAGCTTCAGTCGGAGCAGCCCTGAACGGAGCTATGGGTATCCATGCCATACAAAAAGAAGATTGTGGAATATTCTTATCCGCATTATCTGAAACCTCGGACAAGCAACCAGTTCATCCATAACAGAAATAATACACAAATTCATAAAAACAAACAGGAATGAAAAAGACGACTATTGCAAGAATCGCACTTGCCGTTGCCATGATTGGAACAATGATTTCCTCCGTACAAGCCGAAAATACGGGCCCTCGTGGAATTCAACTATTATCTTCCTCGTGGAACTTCAAGACAACAGGAGTACCCCAAAGTAGCCTGGATATCCGGAAATCTCAGAACGTATTTCAAGCTCCGGCAAACACTGAAAACGGATTTACCCTCAAATTTACAGCAGACTTGAAAAAACCGGAACGGAAAATCTGCCTGCTTGAAATTCCCTGGGTATTAAGTGTCAACCTCCGGCAAAGTAATCCGTTGGAACGAAGCCGCCAGAACTATCCGGCATTTAAAATGCAGGACGGAACTGTACCTGTGCTGGAAGCCAGTCTTGCACTCCAATCTTCAACAGATAAAACCATCAGACAAGATATGACCATCGGTTTCCCGCTTGCCATGATCGATAATCCGGAAGGAAAGCATGAAATCACACTCAACTTTTCAGGTGTAAACTGGAGTATTTATGTAGATGGGAAACTGGTAGACAATGATTTTCCTTTAGGATACCCTAACTGGAAAGAAAACAACAGTTGGCATATCAATCCTCAATATGTACAGGAAGCATCCCTATATCTTCCTGCATTACAAGCGGAAAGAGTGCAGGCAAATGTTCCCGAAATAAGTCAGGATATCCAATACTGGACTCCACGCTGGCATAATGCTTGGGTGGGCGATGTCGTTACGTTTTTCCATAACGGACGGTACCACTTATTCTATCTGTTTGACCGCCGAGGACATGGAAGTAAATTCGGACGGGGCGGACATTATTTCGAACACCTATCCACTGCCGACTTCCTGACATGGACTGAACATGAACCGGCAACCCCTATCGAACATCAATGGGAAACATTCGGTACCGGTACACCTTTCCTGTTTGATGGCAAATTCTGTATCAGTTACGGACTTCATACCACACGTATATATCCGAAAGAACAGACCGCCTTACCCATCCAATGGGATTATCTGGAAAAACATGGCAAATCAGGTTCTTTCGATTATGACACAATGACTTGTATTCCGGCAGGTTCCACTTATTCTATCAGTGAAGACGGTATCTCCAAGTTCAAGAAAACCCATATCCTGTTCCACCCTTGTGAAAACCCAAGTATTTATACAGATCCGGAAGGAAAACTGAAAATGCTTGCTAATTACGGAGCCAAAGGAACATGGGATTCCGAAACAATAAACCACGGCTGGCATTGCACCAACCCAAATTTCCCATTGGGAGGTGACTGTACTTTCTTCTTCCGTTGGGGTAATTTCGATTACATACTCGGAGGCTTTACCCGGCAATGGGCAAAACCGGCAAATGCACCGGAAAGCGCTTACACGGATATTGTTAGTTTAGGGCAAGATTTCTATAACGGATTAAGCGTCCCGGCTGTTACAGAAATCAAAGACGGACGTTTCCTGATGGCAGGCTGGTTACAGTCAAGAGCATGGGGTGGTCCACTGGTTATCCACGAATTAATTCAGTATCCAGACGGAAGAATCGGAACAAAGTGGATGGATGAAATAACTCCTGCAACCGAAAAACCTAAGACTCTGGTTCGTAAACTGACTAAAACAGAAATTTTACCGACAGAAAATACTTCATTCCTATTATCATTTGATGTTCTTCCCTCAAAAACTCAAAAGGGCAAAGTCGGCATTGTATTCTTATCGGAAGACGGAGAACAAAATGCTTGTGAATTGCAGATAAACCCGAATGAAGGAATAGCCCAATATGCCGATGGTTCAACAAAGCAGTTCGCAGGAAAAGAAAAATCACTCCGGGAAGGCGGAAATCCCCAACAGGCACGTAATTATGCAATTGAAAACCTGATTGAGACAAACAAGCCTTTCACTGTACGTCTGATAGTTAAAGGAACAGATAAATTCGGAGGTTCTGTTATCGACACGGAAATAGCAGGACAACGTACAATGGTAACTTACCGTCCCGAACTGATTGTAAAACAGTTACTATTCCGCAGTGAAGATGTAAATATTAAAAATATTAGGTTAGCACCGCTTCAACATCCATAAAAGTAATTGTTGTAAAATAATATTTGCATATTCACCTCAAAGCACGGATTTTCAAAAGGTCCGTGCTTTTTACATTTATAAAACACTGATATACATAGATATTATCCAAAACAAAGCAATACATAAGTAAAGACAAAGCAGTAAATTCGATAATAATATGTAAAACATACCCTTCTAAAAATAAATAAATATTTTATCATATATATAACATTTTTGTTTGCATATATAAATTTTATAATTACATTTGCATCGGTTAGTGATTACATACAAACTCTATCATCAGACCACATACTATTGTATATTCCTTAAGTTTAATAATAAATACTCTATTTCATGAATCAAGTAAAAACTAAAATGAAGCAATCCGCATGCCGACTGGCATTTCTTGCTTCCTTATGTGTTATTCCTGCACATGTTTTCGGAACGACAACGACTGATTCAATGCATTCAGTAGTTCAACAAAAGAAAACTGTGACAGGAAAAGTGGTAGATGAACAAGGAGAGCCTCTACCCGGTGTAACCATTGTTGAAAAAGGGAGAACAAGCAATGGTACGATTTCCGATATGGATGGAAACTTTTCACTAGCAACAACAAGCGATGACGGTACGCTTGAATTCAGTTTTATCGGTTACAAAACAACCTCCATTCCTATTAAAAAAGCAAATAATGCCACAATCACCATGACTGAAGACGCACTCAATCTTGATGAAGTCGTCGTTACCGGTTATACCAGTCAGAAGAAAGCAGACCTCACAGGTTCCGTATCTGTTATCAAGGTAGACCAAATCAGGTCCAGCTCAACAGGTAGCGTTATGCGTGCTGCTCAGGGTAAAGTTGCAGGTATGTCCGTTTCGGCAAACGGTTCACCTAATCCATCTGCCACAATCCGTATACGTGGAGAAGGCACTCTGAACAACAATGATCCGTTGTATATCATTGACGGTACGCCAACTACCCGCTCCATGGAAGAACTGGCAACAATGGATATCGAATCCATGCAAGTATTGAAAGATGCATCTTCCGCCTCTATCTATGGTTCACGTGCAGCTAATGGTGTTATCATCATCACCACCCGCAAAGGGAAAAAAGGAACAACCGTCGATTTTAAAGCATCCTACACGGTAGTAAGCAAAAAGAAACCCTATGAATTGATGAATACCGAGCAACGTGGTATTGCACAATATTGGGCTATCAAAAATGACAATCCGAATGCTAATCCCAGTGAAGAAGGTATCGGTGGATTATACAAATATGAAGACCACCAAGATGCCAACGGTAACTTTGTTCTCGACAAAGTTAGCTGGAATGAATGGCTCGATCCGGATGCAAAAACTATGCGTTCTGCCGATACGGACTGGCAAAAAGAGATATTACGTACCGGACACGTACAACAATACAATGTCACCCTTTCCACTGGAAATGATAGCGGTAATGCTCTGTTCGCTCTGGATTATTATGATAATAAGGGAACCATTAAGGGTAGCTTCTTCAATCGTTTCAACGGACGTGTCAACACAAACTATTCCTGGTTGGACGGGCGCGTAAAAGTCGGCGAAAACATGACAGTTTCCAAGTGGCGTCAAAGCTCGAATATCGGAGATGGCAACCTGGGCGGTTGTAAATCGCTTATGTCCATAGTCCCGGTTCATACTGTCGATGGCGAAGGCTGGGGAGGCCCGGTCGGAGGTATGAGCGACCGTCAGAATCCGGTTCGTCTTATCGAAGATAATATGCAGAACCATCAGGATAACCTTCGTCTGTTCGGTAACGGATACATCAGCATTGAATTTTTAAAGGGATTGGTTTTCCGTTCTTCTTTCGGTATCGACCTTACAGGCTTCTGGAAAAAGACAATGGATCTGAGATACAAATCCGGCTTCATGAGCGAAGATAAGAACAAAGTATACGAAGAAGCCAGCTATGACTTGAGCTGGAACAACAGTAATGTCTTACAATATGTATTCGACCTGGGAAAAAACAATTTCGATGTAATGCTCGGACAGGAAACAATCCGTCATAATTACAACAAACTTTGGGGAAGCCGCAGGATATACGCATTGGAAAATCCGGATTACATGCAATTGGATTCTGGTGAAGACGAAAAAGACAACGGAGGTAATGCAATCGGCAACACTATGATTTCCTGGTTCGGAAAAATCAACTATAATTATGACAACCGTTACCTGGCATCCGTTACATTACGCCGTGATGCTTCATCCGTATTCGGTTCCAACAACCGTTGGGCCACGTTCCCGGCATTCTCTTTGGGATGGTCATTGAAAAACGAAAAATTCCTGAGTGAACTTTTATCCAAAGTATCCCAATTAAAACTCCGCTATGGCTGGGGACAAAATGGTAACTCACAAATTGATGCCTATGCCGCATATCAAATGTATATGCCTCTTTATGATGTAGGACATATCAATGACTGGAACTGGGGTACGGCTTATGATATCACAGGAAGCGGCGGCAACCTGCCATCCGGTTACCACAGGACCCAAAGAGGTAACCCGAACCTGAAATGGGAAACGACTTCACAACATAACTTCGGTCTTGATTTTGGTTTCTTCGATTCCAAGTTCAGCGGTTCTTTTGATTACTATCTGAAATATACCCGCGATATCCTGATGAAACCGGGTACTGTTGCCACGCTCGGAGAAGGCGCCCATATGTGGTTGAACGGAGCAGATATAGATAACAAAGGTTTTGAATTGACTTTGAACTATTCGGATAAATTCGGTGAAGTAGGTTTCGACATAAGCGGTGTATTCTCACACAACAAACAAAAAATCATGAATGTACCGGACGATGTAATCAACAACTTCGCCGGTAATGGTAAAGAAGATAATATCTTGGGACGTCCGAAAAATTCTTTATATGGTTATGTAGCCGACGGCTTGTTCCAGAATGATGATGAAGTTAAAAATGCCCCGACCCAGGTTGGTGCAGCCCCGGGACGTATCCGTTATAAAGACCTTAATAATGATGGTAAAATAGACAGTGAAGACCGTACATGGATAGGTGACGAGAACCCGGCCCTTGAATATGGTGTTACAATCGGTCTTACTTACAAGAATTTCGACTTCAGTATTTTCTTCAACGGTGTAGCCGGCAAAGATTTGAACGTTAGCGGATGGAAGAGCTGGACTGATATCTATGCCCTGAGTACCTCTGGAGAAAACTACGGAACCAGAATGCTGGATGCGTGGACTCCAACCAATACTTCGTCCACTATCCCAGCCTTATCTATCAATAACTACAATGATGAAGGTCGTTTCTCTACTTATTTTGTTGAAAGCGGTTCCTATCTGAAAATCAGAAATGCCGAATTAGGCTATACCATACCGGAACGGGTGACCAAAGCAATCAAAATAAAACGTGCGCGTTTCTCACTTCGTGCCGACAATATCGCCACGTTGAAAAAAGGATGGGGCAAGAATGCCTATACCGGTCTCGACCCGGAAACTCCGGGAAGCAGCTATCCGCTTCCATTCTCTATGACAATGGGTGTAAATGTAACATTCTGATATGAACTGAAAAACTGATAATAAAATGAAAACAATCCAATTAATAAGTTCCGTGCTTTCTTTGTCGTTTTTACTTTCCTGTACTTCCCTTTTGGATGAAAAACCTCAGGGGGTAATCGACGACAGTGATTTGAACAGTGCAGAAAAAGTTGAACAAATGGTTATTGCCGCTTATTCTTTCTGCGGGCAGAATCATTTTAACAAACAATTCGGTATGCCTTACGAAGAAGGTTCCGTACGAGGAGGCGAAGCATATAAAGGCGGTTCCGGTACAAATGACAATGCAGAAAGAAACCTTTGGGAAACATTCACATACATGCAAGCTACCACTTCAGGCGATTTGGACAACCTTTGGTGGGTACATTATGTAGGAGTGGGACGTGTACACGATGCACTTCGCAGGGCACAAGCACTCAGTGAAGATGAATTCCCCTTGAAAAACCAACGGATTGCGGAACTCCGGTTCCTGCGTGGACATATCTACATGTACATGAAATTATGTTTCCGGTTCTTCCCGTACATAGATGAAAACACTCCGACAGACGAATATGACAAAGTCAGCAATGACACATTGACCGATCAGGAATTATGGGGTAAACTGATTGACGACTTCCGCTTTGCTGTTGCAAACCTGCCGGAAAAGCAAACAGAAGTTGGTAGACCGACCCGTTTTGCAGCAGAAGCTTATCTGGCTAAAACACTGTTGTTTGCTGCTTACGAACAGAATGAAACTAATCAGGTAATAAATATCAATAAAGAAAAACTGACTGAAGTAGCCGAACTCTGTAAAGATGTAATAGACCATTCTGGAAAAAGCCTGTTCCCGGATTTTGCCCAAAACTTCTTATGGGAATATGAAAACGGACAGGAAAGTTTATGGGCCATTCAATACTCTGCCAACAACGATAATTCTCCGGTCGGAAGAAATAATGCCTGGTTAATCTATCCGGTCAATTCCGAATACGGATGCTGCGGATTCCTGCAACCTTCCGTAAATATGATGAACCGCTTTAAGACAGTAAAAGGCGTACCTGACTTTGAAAACTTCAACACTGGAGAAATGCTGGATAATAAAGAAGCATTTTCCAAAATTCCGATGGACCCGCGCTTAATGCACACCGCATGTGTTCCGGAAATGCCTTGGAAATATGATCCCGAATTCATCATGAAAAAAAGCTGGGTTCGTACCCCTGAAGTATATGGCTACTCTATGAGCCAGAAGCTGATAGTTCTTCCCTCCTGCCCTTGTTTCAGAAAGACAAACCCGTTCATGGGTAGCGGGCTGAATTACGATGTACTCCGTCTAGACGAAGTTATGTTGTGGAGAGCCGAAGCATTAATCCAATTAGGAGGACAGGCTAACTTATCCGAAGCATTGAGCTTAATCAACGAGATACGACAACGCGCAGCAAACAGCACGGGTAATTTGAAGTTTGCAGACGGAACACCCACTGGCAAATTTGATGTAAACGCCTATATTCCGGGAGTCAACTGTCCGGCATGGGATCAGGAATTTGCATTCAAAGCTTTAAGATGGGAACGTAACCTCGAATTCTGCACAGAAGGTAAATGGTTCTTCGACCTGGTTCGCTGGGGTAGAGCTGCAGAAGAAATGAATGCCTATTTCAAAGTGGAAAAAACAAGACGTTCCTATTTGAAAGACGCTCAATTTACCAAAGGACGTGATGAATACTTCCCTATTCCACAAACACAAATCAGTTATGTGAAAGGATTGTATAAACAAAATCCGGGTTACTAATCCCTGGATATAAACAGATTGTTGCAATGATTTATGAATCTTGCAACAATCTGTTTTCTTCAAGCCGTTACCACATAATATATAAGCTTGTATAAATCTTTCCTGAAAAACAAACAGTTTATGAAAAAGACAAACCTCACCGGAATAATATGTTCAGCTATATTATTCGTATCCTGCCAGTCTCCAGAATACTTTAAGGATGCTGTTGCCGCATGGTCATTTTCAAATCTGGATGACCAGACTGAAATAAACAGTCCGTTAGCTTCTCATGGAGAGATTCATTATATAACCCTCGACAGCCAAGAAGCTAAAGCATCGGTGACAAGAGGAGGCGACGGTAAAGCAATCCGGTTAAAAAACAGTTCATTAAATGCCGGACAAGGTATTGGGGAAAAACTGAACTTAACCGGAAAAAACATATCGATCCTCGCCAGAATCAAAGCAGAAGAAATAACAAACGGTTCTCTTCCCATACTGAACAAAGACGGAAACGACCAAAACATTGCCTATAGTTTATCCCTGAATACAATTGATAACGAAACTTATATTGAAGTAAAAATAGGAAGCGATGAAATCGGAGGCGCCCACCTATTGAAATATAAACTCACAAAAGAAGAGTACACGGAATGGCACGATATTTTATTCCGGTTCAATGGCAAAATCTCGGAACTATATATTGACGGAATACTCCGGGATGATGAAGTGACAGTCGGAGAAATCAGAGACTGGAACCGTCAACCTCTTTTAATCGGTACAAACCCTTCAGGGGCACAATTCAACGGGTTAATAGACCACATTGTTTTATGGAACCGCTATCTTACCAATGAAGAAATACAAAAATACTCTGGAGCAACTTCTTTAAAAGATGGACGCCCGGATTATTATCAGGAAACATACAGACCGCAATTCCACTTCTCGGCAAAGAAAAACTGGTTGAACGACCCAAACGGTTTGGTTTATTATAATGGAATTTATCATTTATTTTTTCAATATATGCCGCCCCACCGTCCGGGGGCTTATAAAGATTGGGGACACGCCACCAGTACTGACTTAGTACACTGGACACAGATACCCAATCATATCACACCTCATAAAGTATGGTCGGGTTGCTGGTCCGGTTCTGCCATTGTTGATGAAAACAATGTTGCCGGTTTTCAAGAAGGAGACGAAAAAACAATCGTTGCCTTTATTACAAACGGCGGAGACCCCGGAAGAGGATTAGGTCCTTTGTGCACTCAATGTATTGCTTACAGTACTGACGGAGGATACACATTTAATTATTACGACCAAAATCCTGTAATCAACAACATACACAATGCAAACCGGGATCCCAAAGTAGTCTGGGATGAAGATTCTCAAAAATGGATTATGTCTCTTTATATGGATGAACCCAATAAATTCGGATTATTCTCTTCTCCCAACCTGAAAGAATGGAAATACCTGTCTACCGTTTTATTAGAAGGAGTTTCCGAATGCCCGGGGTTTTGCCCGCTCCCTGTCGACGGAGATAAAAAGAATAAGAAATGGCTCTTTTTCGGTGCTAATGGGAATTATAGAATCGGCTCCTTTGACGGGACGAATTTCATACCTGAAACAAACGTTTTGCAAGGAGATTATGGTATGAACTTCTATGCTGCCCAAACCTGGAGCAACTCTCCCGACGGTAAGTGCTACCATATTGCCTGGATGCCAACCAAACGTTTACCGGGAATGCCTTTCGAACAACAAATGAATTTCCCGACAGAAGTGACTTTACGAACAACAACCAATGGCATACAAATGTATCGGATGCCGGTTTCCGGTATTTCCTCACTTTACGAAAAGCGGGAAAGCTGGAATAACCGGACAATAAAAAAAGGAGATAACCCATTTCAGGAAATGAATGGAGAGTTGTATGATATAAACTTGGAAATAGCCATGCAACAAGCATCGTCATTAGATATAGGGATACGGGGAGCCGTTATCCATTATGATGCGGCAAAAAAGAGTATCAAATGTGGCTCTCCATCCATTGACGAGCAAACGCTTTCACAAAATTGGTGGAGCCCGAAAAGAATAAATATCACATCTTCAAACAACATGGGAGAAGCTCCTTTATCTCCGGAAAATGGAAAAATTAAACTGCGTATTCTTGTAGACCGTACCACTATAGAGATATTCGGGAATGATGGACAGATCGTAATCACATCCTGTTTCTTGCCGGAAAAGGATAATAAATCTTATTCGTTAACTTCCAATGGTGAAATTCTTTTAGTCAATGCAGAAGTCCATTCATTAAAGTCTGCATGGGCAAACTAATATCGTATGAGTATGAAAAAGATATATACAAACAGAATAACTGGAATAATCGTCCTATTGTTATGTTTTTATTCCTGCCATAACAAAACTACAGGTGAAGACAAATACCAGCCTCAGATGCATTTCTCTTCCGGTAAAAACTGGACGGGCGAACCATCCGGGCTCGTTTATTCCGATGGAGAATACCATCTTTTTTATCTGCATAATCCTTCTGATGCCGTACTCGGAAATATCAGCTGGGGACATGCGGTCAGTCGCGACCTTGTCAAATGGGAAGAACTGCCGGTAGCTATCCCGGCCGACGCTCTCGGACAAATTTATTCCGGCAGTGTTATTGTGGATTCACAAAACACCTCCGGCTTGGGTTCGGACACCACATCCCCCTTCATAGCATTCTTTACCTACCAAAATGATAAAGGGAATCCGGACAGACCAGTCTACATGGCTTACAGCCTCGACAAAGGTCTTTCATGGACTAAGCCGGAAGCTCCAATAGTAAAAGACAACCAATATCAGCAATTATACAACCCGAATGTATCCTGGAACGAAAATTTAAATAAATGGTTGATGACTGTTTCCACCGGTTCCACAATCCGTTTCTACTCTTCTTCCGATTGTCGGCATTGGACTTACCTGAGTACATTCGGCGAAGGACTGTTTTCCGAAGGCAACTGGGAAAGTTCGTCATTCTTCCCTCTTCAGGTTACCAGTAGCGGACAGACAAAATGGGTATTAACCGTCACAATGAACGGAGGCCCGGCAGACGGGGCACCCGGCATACGATATTTTGTCGGAGATTTTAACGGTACAAGATTTAAAATCACCCAAACACAGGAATTGTGGGCAGACTATGGCAAAGATAATTGCGCAGGCATCACACTTTCCGGAAAAAATCCGGTTATGCTAAGCTGGATGAATAGCTGGGATTACGCAAACCTGCTACCGACCCAACAAAGACGCGGAAGTCTAACCTTCCCCCGTACACTAAGTCTGAAAGCGGAAGGTAATTATTATATCCTTGCCTCCCGCCCTGTACAAGCAATAGATAACTATATCCGAAACACCTATTCTTCGGAAGAAAAGATAAAATATACCGGAGAAAGAAAAATATTCAGTGATATACCTTTTCCTAAAGAGCCGTTTATCCTGAAACTTTCATTCGATAATACCAACCGGCGGGCCATATGGGGAGCAAGAGATTACGGAATCCGTTTCATAACAGAATCAGGTAAACGAATCGCCATCGGATACCAAGCCGAATTAAATTCCTTTTATATAGACCGTAGCCAACTCAGAGAACAGTCTTTTTCCGAGAGTTTCGACCGATTAGTAGGAGCAACCTATTCACACTATGGACCAACTACAGACTGGTATATATTGGCAGACCATAATTCGGTCGAACTGTTTGCCTGTGAAAACAGAGTTGCTTTAACCGCTCTTTCTTTTCCGGAAGAGCCTTTCGTAGCCTTCGAATTATATTCGGACAATGGAAACACTACATTACTGGAAGCATCCCTCAGCCTGTTAAAAGACAAATAAAACGGACAAGATAAACAATTACTAAAAAACAAATTATATGAAGAAAGAAAGTATTATTCCACGTATCATCCCTGTTATGCTGGCGTTTTTTACGATGGGATTTGTCGATTTGGTCGGTATTGCCACCAATTATGTAAAAAATGATTTCAGTCTGTCCGATACGGCTGCCAATTCATTTTCAGTGATGGTTTTCCTTTGGTTCCTGATATTTTCGGTACCAACCAGTATGTTAATGAATAAAATCGGAAGGAAAAAAACTGTTCTTTTAAGTATGTTCCTGACGCTTGTCGGACTTATCATTCCCTGTCTGATTTATGACAGTATCAGCATGTTCATCGCCTTTTCTTTTATAGGAATCGGGAACACAATCATACAGGTATCCCTCAATCCTCTATTAGCCAATATGGTAAATCCAGACAAACAATCCAGTTTTCTCACATTAGGGCAATTCGTTAAAGCCATTGCTTCCGCCATTGCACCGATTCTTGCAGCAAAAGCAGCCCTCTACTATGGAAACTGGAAATTGCTCTTTGTCGTATTTGCCGTAGTAGATGTAATTGCCATCTTCTATCTGATGAGTACCCCGATTAAAGAACCGACAGAAAAGAATCAATCTTCTTCGTTTCGCGAATGTATCAGTCTGCTTAGTAACGTCATCATTGTTCTTTTTTTCCTTGGAATTCTGGTTCACGTAGGCATAGATGTCGGAGTTAATATTACAGCCCCGAAACTTCTACAAGAAAGAGTTGGCATTTCACTTTCGGAAGCCGGATATGTAATTAGTCTGTATTTCTTCTTACGTACCATCGGATGCTTTTCCGGAACATTTATTTTGGCATGGTTCTCACCAGTCAAATTCTTCATGATCAGTGTATTCATGATTATGGCCGGTATTACAGGACTATACTTCAGCCAAAGTTTACTTGCTATTTATATATGCATAGGACTCATTGGCTTTGGTAACTCTAATATATTTCCTATTATTTTCTCAAGTGCGTTGAGTTATATGCCGACCCGGCATAATGAAATATCCGGATTAATGATTATGGGGATCATAGGAGGCGCTATCTTCCCTGTTCTGATGGGCGTTGCTTCCGACACAATGGGAGGACAAACCGGCGCGGTGATCGTATTAACGATTTGCGCATGCTACTTGTTATTCCTAATGACCAAAATGAAAAAAATCAATCACACTTAAAAGGAAAGAAGGAATCTCTCAAGAAGAATAAAACCATCTTAGCAGGTTCTGGCAGACAGAATTAAAAAGAATTCACTTCTGCGTGATTTATTAACTTCATAATTATACACGATGAAAACTACGACTTTATATTATTTGTATAGCTTTGCGATTCTTTTTTCCCTCTATTCCTGCAAAGGACCTGATTATTCTTCTTGCAAAGACAAGATTAATTTAGAATCATTGATGGACGAAATGATCGATGTAGAAGCAGAACCTTGTTTTCCCGCTCCAACTTTTACAACCAAACATATATCCAGTTATGATCGCAGGTCAGTAACACCAGGCACTCCATCATGGCATGCCAATCATGATAATACAGGATTTATTCGTTATGAAGCCAACAACGGGCGGGTAGAGAAAGTATTATTTGACGAAGAAGGTCCTGGTGTACTCACCCGAATACTGACTACCGGCGGTGCCGATGGCGCAAATCTTCGTATCTACTTTGACGGAGAAAAAGAAGCCAGCATTCTTATTCCCGCTTATGACATTTCTCTATTTCCGCTAAACATCCCCGAAGGATTATTGTACAAACACGAGCACTATTCTACTACACAAGGAAGTAGTTTCTACTATCCCCTTCCTTATGCACGAAGCTGTAAAATAACAGTAGACAACGTAGACCGAGATTACTTCTTCCATACGTCCTGCCGCACGTATCCTAAAGGGACTAAAGTCCAAACTTTTACCCTCCAAGACGGAGAGGCTCTACAAGATAAGGCACAAAAACTCAGTGAACAGCTCATGCACCCCAAAGCATATACTGAAAACCTGGAAATTAAAGAGAGCAGATTAACTGCCCACTCATCTCTAAGCATGCCACTTCCCGAAGGAGAAAAAGCAATCCGAAACCTCTCGATACATGTATCAGAGGTCGATTCCGCCAACTATTCTTCAATAATGCGTAATCTGATAGTCAAAATCTCTTTCGATGGCGTTCAAACAGTATGTGTACCATTAAGTGATTTGACAGGAGCTGGTATGGGAGCCCCCGCCGTTCGCAGCTATTATCTGGAAGCAGATGGAAAAGGATATTCAAGGCTACGTTTTGTCATGCCTTATCAGCAGAAAGCCGACATCGAAATCGAAAATATTTCCGAAAACACTGCCAAAATCAAGATAGAGGCTTGTGTTTCTGCATGGAAATGGTATGCCAACACACTATATTTCCATGCCGGATGGAAGCAAGAAAACGGATTGGAGACTAACCGCGGTTTGGACTATAATATGGGGACTTTACAGGGAAGAGGCGTTTTTAAAGGTGACATGCTCTCTTTGTATAATCATTGCCCGCGCTGGTATGGCGAAGGTGATGAACATATCTGGATAGATAATGAAAAATTCCCTTCTCACTTCGGTTGTGGCACGGAGGATTACTATAATACAACTTTTGCTCCCATCCATCCTTATTTCAATCCCTTCGGTGGTGCTCCCCGGGAAGACGATGAGGCTTCGAGAGGATACAATACCTTTGTTCGTACACGAAATCTGGATATCATTCCTTTCAACGAACATTTACAATTCGATTTCGAATTGATCAGCTGGGACGGCGGGCAAGTAGATTATGCATCTACCTTGTTCTGGTATGGTGATTTAGAAACTAAAATGACAAATATTTCTGATAGCAAAGAAGCTTTATACACCCTGCCTCCCGCTATCTATACAGACAAACGAACGATACATCGTTAGGATTCACATTCCCCATCTGTTTAGTCAATTATTTAAAGTGGAATTTTTCCCATGTATATACCTTTGGTGTGTCTTTCAGGTAAGGTTCCACTTTCTTTCTGTCTTCTTTCGATAGATATTGGGGAGTCGTATATTCTACCGTCAAGGTCAGGTCGTCCGGATTAAGGGAATACTTACGTAAATCCATATCCAAACGGGAAGTACTTTCAATAAAAGCAATACTATTCTTATCTACATCCTCTTTGAGAAACCAGTCAGCAGAAACCGGAGTAAACATATCCGATGCTTCCAGAGGTTCCCAAGTAGTTGTAAAGAACTGGATACGGCTATCGGGAACCGGTCCGTAAACAGTTGTAATCATACATACGACATTCGTATTATTTACCAGCGGAAGCAACTTCATCTCTACAGTGCTGCGTTCTGTAACCTGCAACAGCAGGTAGTCATCCGTCAGCTTCTTTATGGAAGAAGTGCCGTTCATCGTATTCTTCAATTTGGCTTCCTGACCGGATTTATAAAGTTCGACCAAATCCTTCCGCCATTCATTTTCCAACTGAGGGATATAATTATTCGGCATAGCAACGAAAACAGCATCTATATCCTGAGCCTTTATCGTAAAAGCACACACACAAACTAATATCAACAAAAGTATTCGCTTCATTTTTTCACTTTTCTATTTAGAGCCCAAATATAGGAATATCATCCCAAATAATACCAAAACGAGGTCTATCGCTTTGCTCTTTAAGTTTTTTTCATGGAAGAACAGTGCTCCGGCAGCAAAGGTTATCAGTACATTGCTACGACGTACCATAGAAACTATCGATATCATGGAATCGGGGAATGTCAAGGCATAGAAGTAAATCCAGTCCGCCATACACAGAAATATGGAGATAAATATAATATTCCATCGCCAGGTAAACGGAGTGGTAGTCTTCCTGCGGGGATACCAGAACAGCATAAGTATAGGTATCATCATAATACACTGGTAGATATTGAACCATACTTGCACAGTCATCACATCCATATTTCTCATCAGATGCTTATCATACAAGCCGCTTAATGCTCCGGTTATCACAGATAAAACGGTAAAAAATATCCATTTATTATGAGTAAAACGTATTCCCTCTTTTCTTCCGGAAGAAGAGAGCAGATAAAATGAAGCAATGGCAAAAATAACACCTATCCACTGCAATAAATTCAACCGTTCGCCGAATATAAGCATGGCACCGACCAGATTCAAAACAGGCTGTGTGGCTTTGATGGGTCCGGTTATGGTCAGTGGTAAATATTTCAACCCGAAATAACCGAAAATCCAGGAAGAAAGGACAATTACAGCCTTTACAAATACGGCGACATGGGTTTCAAACGAAACGTGGGGAACATACAACATGGTTCCGTCCAAATAGTCCGTACAAAAAGAAAGAATAATAAAAGGGACAAAAATCAGGCTGCTTATCAGCGTATTTAAAAATAAAACGGGAAGAACAGCGTTTCCATTCAGGGACATCTTCTTGTTTACATCATAACAGCCCAAAAGGAAAGCGGATAAGAATGCTAATGCAATCCACATAAGTATTATCTATTTATTAAAAGAAAACCGGGCAAACCGTTTTTTCTATTGTTTTACAAATAATTTATCAGGATAAGTCACATCCACCAAATACAGAGCATGTCCGGGAGCCGACGTTCCGGCTTCTCCCCTATCCTTTGCTTCTATCACTTTCCTAAAGCCCTCAACAGTTAGTTTTCCCCTACCCACTTCAAGCAACGTTCCTACAATTGCACGAACCATATTACGTAAAAAACGGTCGGCACGGATAGTAAATACCCAAACATCTCCCTCCTGTTCCCAATGGGCATAACTGATGCGGCAGTTGTTAGTCTTCACATCTGTATGCAATTTACTGAAGCTGGTAAAATCTATATACTCGAACAAAACAGGGCATGCCGCATTCATCGCTTCAAAATCCAGTTTACCCGGAATCTTATAAACCAATTCATAATTGAACGGGTCTTTCCGGGTCGTAACATAATATTTATAAGTGCGGGAAGTTGCATCAAACCGGGCATGTGCTTCCGGGCAAACCGGAACAATATGGTATATAGCAATATCTTTAGGCAACAAACGATTTAGTTTTTCTGCAAGAAAAGCCAAATCCTGAATAGGTTCATGCCAGTCGAAGTGGGCGACCATTAAACGGGCATGCACACCGGCATCCGTACGTCCGGCTCCAACAATGGGTACCGGCTGACGTAACAAAGTAGCCAAAGCATCCTCTATACACTGCTGTACCGTAAGTCCGTTGGGCTGTACCTGCCAGCCGCAAAAATTCTTTCCGTTATAACCTAAATATATAAAATACCTGCTCACGTCGGGAGATTGTTGTTTCTATTGTAATTTGAGCACAAAGGTAGCAGAAATATAGTCCGCAGATTGCCTATACAGGCAAAAAAGTGTACTTTTGCACACAAAATACTTCATCACAAAACTATTTGACATGTTTGAAACACTGCTTCAATCATCTTATTTTGCTCTGTTCCTGATTATAGCTTTGGGATTTATGCTGGGCAGAATACAGATCAAAGGTCTCTCCCTGGATGTATCAGCCGTTATTTTCATTGCGTTATTATTCGGACACTTCGGAGTAATTATCCCTAAAGAACTGGGTAATTTCGGATTGGTCTTATTTATTTTTACAATCGGAATACAAGCCGGTCCGGGATTTTTCGATTCATTCCGCTCCAAAGGGAAAACGCTTATTTTAATAACCTTATTAATTGTAGGTTCAGCCAGTCTCACCGGATTAGCTCTTAAATATCTGGTCGGTATAGATACGCCCAGCCTTGTCGGATTGATAGCCGGTGCATTGACCAGTACTCCTGGTCTTGCCGTAGCAATCGACAGCACGCACTCTTCTTCCGCATCCATTGCTTATGGTATTGCTTATCCGTTCGGGGTAATCGGAGTCATTCTCTTTATAAAGTTATTACCTAAAATGATGCGTGTCGACCTTATTGCCGAAGCCAAAGCACTCGAGGCAAGCAGAAAAGGCAAATATCCCCCGCTTCACCCGGCTACATTTGTCGTATCCAATGCCAGTGTTTTTGGAAAAACATTGGCTCAATTGCAAATCAGGGCTATGACCGGAGCGGTTATCTCACGTATCAAACATGGTGGTACCACTGTTATCCCTTCGGCACAAACGGTCCTTCATGAAGGAGATATGCTAAAAGCCGTAGGGAATGATAAATCTCTTGAACAAGTAGCGATCCTTCTCGGTGAACAAGTGAACAATGACCTTCCGTTCGGGAAAACACAGGAACTTCGCTCGCTGTTGGTGACAAACAAGAATATAATCAATAAAACGCTGGGATACCTGAATTTACAAAGTACTTTTGCCTGTACGGTCACCCGTGTCCGTCGAAGTGGAATCGACCTGCCTCCCGAACCGGATTTATTACTGAAGTTCGGTGATAAAATCATGGTTGCTGGAGAAAAAGAAGATCTGGACGAAGTAAGCCAGATATTCGGGAACAACGAAAAAATGCTTTCGGATACGGATTTCTTCCCGATTGCAGCCGGTATCGTATTAGGAGTTTTATTCGGAAAATTAAATATCTCATTTTCGGATTCTTTCTCTTTCTCGCCGGGACTGACCGGTGGTATCCTGATTGTCGCACTTGTATTAAGTGCTATCGGTAAAACAGGTCCCATCATCTGGTCTATGTCCGGTTCGGCAAACCAATTGCTTCGCCAAATCGGTTTATTGCTGTTCCTTGCCGAAGTCGGTACTTCTGCCGGTATAAATCTGGTTTCCACTTTCCAGGAAAGCGGTTGGACATTGTTCGGAATAGGTATAGCCATCACCATGATTCCGATGATTATTGCAGTTGTCTTCGGGCATTTTGTATTTAAAATAAATATATTGGATTTAATCGGTACAATTGCCGGAGGTATGACCAGTACGCCCGGACTTGCAGCTGCAGACTCCATGAGCGACAGTTCCGCGCCGAGTATCGCTTATGCAACGGTTTACCCGATTGCGATGGTTTTCCTTATCCTGTTTATCCAGTTTATTGCATTATTGGTTGTATAATATAGCTAGCAAACACCGTCTTTCAGGAAGACGGGTTCTTAATTTAAAATAAAAATGGAATTACCTAATGACCCGATGATGCTATTTAGCTTCATCAATATGAAATTGCGGGATAATTATTCTTCTTTAGACAGTTTATGTGATGACATGAATGTAAACAAGGACACTCTAATCAGTAAACTGAAAGAGGTCGGTTTCGAGTACAATTCGGAATATAACAAGTTTTGGTAAATAAAAAAGACCGGTTTGTGTCTCAGGATTTTCTGGAACATACAAACCGGTCTTTAGCTATATCGCTTAAAGTTTAGAACTTTTCAGTCTGTTTCAATATAAAATGTTCTGCTAAATCACCTGTGATAGGTTGCTTATCCCCATCCAACCAACGGACTTGTCCTTCTTCCACTTTTAAATAACCTACCGTACCGGTTTCGCCATCTTTTAAGCCAAGCATGGAACCGTCAAGCGTATAAGTACCTTTTTCATCAAATTCAACATTCCTGTCGATATACGATGAATGCATCAAATAGGTTGAATCTTTATTGATGGTCAGTGTCGTCTCTATGCCCGGGCAATCGGCCGCAGGCAATGTTCCTTTATACACACCCCAATAATCCAGAGAGTTTTCAGCATTGTGCATATCTACAACTTGTTCTTTCTCTGTTGCCTCCGCCGAATTCGTATCAGCTTTTTTATTGTTTCCACAAGCGGTTAAAGCTGCAACTACCATTAGTGATAAAATAATCTTTTTCATAACATCTACATTTTGTGTGTCTACTCTACTAAAAAACGGTCTTTCTAAATTCTCTTATGCCACAAATATAGATTTTCTTTTCATCCGTTCTACGGGCTTAAAGAAGATTAACCTATGGTTTTTATCTCTTGATTATTAAAATATAGAATACTGTTTCGCCTCTTTTAATCAAAAAATCATTTATATCGACCATCATTACAGACTTATTCTTGTATTATCTTTGTAACGGATAATCCTTTTACAATCATACCATGTTTTAATATTTTCGAAACAACAGATTTTATTGTCGCCTTATAAATCATGAATTCCAATAATAAACGAATTGCCCAAAATACATTATTACTTTATTTCCGCCTATTAGTTACGATGGGAGTATCTTTGTTCACTTCCCGAATTATACTAAAAGTATTAGGTATTGAAGACTTCGGAATATTCAGCCTTGTCAGTGGAGTGATTGCCATGTTCGGTTTTCTGGATATGACTCTCGGTTCCGCTACATTCCGCTTCCTATCCATTGAAATAGGAAGAAAAGACTACATACAACTGAAAAAACTTTTCAGTATATCCATTACCTCCCATATTATATTCGCAATCATTATTCTTATTCTGGCAGAAAGTATCGGACTATGGTTCTTAAATACACATCTGGTAATTTCTCCGGACAGGCTTCAGGCTGCAAATTGGGTTTATCAATTTGCTCTACTATCTTTTTTAACCAATATGATTACTGCACCATACAACGCAATAATCATTTCACATGAAAAAATGAATATCTATGCTTATATGAGTATTATCGAGGTTATCTTGAAATTACTCATAGTCTTTACTCTTCAATGGTTTGATTTCGACAAACTTAAATTATATGCCATTCTGACTTTCTCCGTATCTTTTTGCATAAGGATGGCTTACCGTTCTTATTGTAAATTCAAATTTCAAGAATGTAAATATCATTATGTATGGGACACAAAACTTTTAAAAAGTTTTTTCACATTCTCAGGATGGAGTATATTTGGAAATCTAGCGGGTATTAGTGCTCATCAAGGATTAACTCTTATTATAAATATGTTTTTTGGAACGGTTGTAAATGCGGCTATGGGCATTGCCAACCAAGTAAATACGGCAATTGTCAATTTTGTTTCAAACTTCCAAACAGCCTACAATCCTCAGATATTAAAAACATATACATCTGGGAACAGGCAAGACTTCATCAATCTTGTTATCATCACTTCCAAAGGCTCTTTTATGCTGCTATTCATCCTTTCGATGCCTGTTTTCATTAATTGTGCTCCAATCTTAAAACTTTGGCTAACCGAGGTTCCGGCACATACGGCAACCTTCTGTCAATTAATGATCTTACTATCATTAATCGATACGTTAAGTGCCCCTCTGTGGATGACGGTACAAGCAAACGGACAAATTAAAACCTATCAACTATGCATCAGTTTTATTACATTTTGTAACCTTCCATTAGCATACTATATCCTAAAAATCGGCTATCCCGTGGAATCTGCATTAGTTGTACGTATTACGATGAGTCTTATCAGTCTGATATTTCGTCTTTGCTATTTAAGGCACCTTATTCATTTTCCGGTTATACTATTTATTCAAAAAGTTTTATATAGAGTATTCATTATTGTAGTAGCAACATTACCCATCCCCCTTATATCTCTAAAGATATGGGATAATGAAACATTGATTGGTCTTATCACTATTTTTTGTATTTCATTCATATGTGCCTGCCTAGCCACTTTTTTCCTGGGTTTAACAAAACAAGAAAAAAGACCGATACTTAATATGCTTCATTCTAAAATCCAATTATTTAGATAGCATATGTTAATTTTTATTTTCATGCATATGACTTTTTTCATTAATCGAACTTAATACTTTTTCATTCTCAATAAATGAAAATAATACGATAAAAGGACCTATGCCCCCTTCTTTTTCTCCTTATCTCAGAGAAGCACAAAATATAATAAAATAAAATCTACATTTTATTCCTCATTTATAGAACTACTTTTGTTATTGGATATCTATATTTTTCTTATTCATATAGAACAAATCCCTTAAAATCATAATACTAACTTAATTTCAAGATATATGTATAAACTTCTAGTATGTATATTTTTTCTCCTAAAACTTTTAAAAAAAGAAGGATTGAAGAATCCATATAAAAAGCTCAAAAAAGCTACAACATCATCATCTACAATGGTTATTTTCGCAAATGGTCCTTCTTTAATGGAAGACATTGATAAGCTAAATAAAGTTTGTAGTGATAAATTCCCTGATAATTGTTCCATATTTGCCATGAATAATTTTGCTTGCCATGAAGCATACCAGATATACAAACCTAAATATTATGTCTTAAGTGACCATGTCTTTCTAAAAAACACACCTCATGCAGAAAGAGGAAAAAAGGTTTTAAACGATATTGCCCACAACACAACTTGGCCAATCGATCTATTTCTACCTTACTGGGCTAAGAATTCTGATTTCTATAGCATACTGAAAAATAATAAGTTAATTACCATTCATTACTTTCATAGTACTTACCATATCGAAATAGGTTCATACCGTAGATTCATCTTTAAAAACGGATTAGGTAATGGTGAATATGGAAGTGTCGTATTAAATGCTGAATACATATCGATGATGTTAGATTACAAAAACATTTATTTATGTGGTGTAGACCATACATTTTTCAATGGACTATATGTAAATGAAAAAAACCAATTATGTATGTTAGAAGAATATTTCTATGAGAAAAAAGAAATAATCTTATACAATCATTATACAGATGAGAAAAATCTACAACCCTATTCTGTTTATGAATATTTGAAATCAAAAACTTCCATATTTTATGGACATGAGGTTATGGAAGATTTTGCAAACTTTTGCAACACTAAAATTATTAATGTCACTTCAAAATCCATGATTGATTCTTACGAAAGGCTGGAATCGCATATACAGTCTTCTCAAGTCAAATTCACCCAGTAAACACCCCACCGAAAAATTATCATTTGCAACGATTTAATTTTGCATAAAGATCTAATTACTTCTTTAATACGGTATAAACCGTTCACGTATTCTTATTGCTACTTTTTTTATTGTCGGAGAAATGAATAATAAAACAATGCAAACAAGAATACTTATAAAAACAATCCCAAAATAATCCATTGTAGATTTAATCAATATTTGTCCTGATATCAAATTCTTTAAATACTTGTCTGACATTATATTTGAAATCATATAATCCTGATTATTACTCAGATAGTCATTACAAATACTATTTAATGTATTTCCAAGCATATAGTTTGTTTCATTTACATTTTCTCTGAACCTTTCGAATATTTCACTTTTAGTATATGATTGGAAATAATTATTAATCGAAAGACCTGCGCAGAATCCTACAAATCTTGAGAATATTCCGATAAAAGAGACATTATATGCCAAATGCTCAGGAACAGTCGATACAGTAAATACAACAACAGGAACAAAAAGGGTACTTGTTCCTAAACCATAAATGAATATGGGAATATAAAAAAAAGTAATTTCTACAGATGAAGAAAACGTAAAATACATAATCAGGTGAAACAAGGCAAGTAAAGAAAAGCCTACAATGATAATATTGATTAGAGGTGCCCGATATATAATATATCTCGCTGTTACAAATGAACCTACTATAATCCCTATTATATTCATAATCCAGACAGGTGTCATATGTATTGGATCAACATCAAGAATATGCTCAATATATACATAAACAAAAATCACAGTACCTTTGAATATATATAGTGCAACTAATAATAGTAACCCTATAATAAAACTTTTATACTTGAATAAGCTCAAATTTATCAATGGCCTCTTTATCAATAATTGACGAGTGACAAACAAAACAAGTAATATAAATGCCACAAAAGTTAATCTAGTAAATTCCTTACTCTCAAACCAATTTAGTTTCTGAGCATATACCAGTAAATATCCCAATAACGCACAAAAGGCTGTATATAAGATGGCTCCGATCCAATCAATCTGATAGAGAGGTATTTTTTTGTAAAATCGGGCTTTTCTCTTCATCGTAATGAAAACAAGAACTAATGTGAACAATATTGAAATATTCAATCCATAAAACAAATAATTAAATTCTTTAAAATGAAGTAGCCAGCTACAGTATATGGCACAAACAGGGATGGATATTTGCAATCCTCCGTAAAATATACTATAACCAAAAACCTTTGATTTCGGCTTATGAAAAAGAGAAAATACAAGGTTTAAAACAACACTACATAATAGAGCACAGGCAATACCTTGCAAGAACCTACAAATCATAAAAAGAATAATATCTCTGGTATAAAAGCACACTATATAACTGATAATATCCAGCACTAATCCTAAAACAATATAATCCCTTGCTATAAAATATTTAATAAGTCTGTTATCTAAAGCGAGAAATGCAATCACTGTCGCATACATCAAAACCACAGAATACTGAATGTCTACTTGTTCAAATCCATAATAACCGATTGCGCTTTCCATATTACTGTAATATAAAGCGAATCCAAGTAAAGACATGGCTAATATGGAAACAATAGTTCCCCGGATAAGCCATTTTGGAACCCAATCTTTAAAAACACCCTTATCTGTTCCCATTTGCTATTGTTTTAAAACTGAAACGTTTGCATTCATTCCGGCAGATAATTTCTCTATCTTTACCTTCGAGTCGGTTAAATCTATTTTTACGGGAATTCTTTGAACTACTTTTACAAAATTTCCAGTTGCATTATCCGGAGGTAATAAAGAATATCTTGAACCTGTTGTAGGCGACACTGATTCAATTTTACCATGAAAGACCTCATTGGGAAAAGCATCCACATATATATCCACGCTTTGTCCAATGCTAAATGATTCAATTTGAGTTTCTTTGAAATTAGCAACCACCCACTTTTTTTCTTCATCATTAACCATGAAAGCCAACGTCTGTCCGGCTTGTACCAATTGGCCCTCTTGTATATTTTTTTTCCCGATTCTCCCTCTAAATGGAGCCGTTATTACAGTATATTGCATCTTAAGTTTCTGATTGTCTAATATCGCCTTCTTTCTTTCTATTTCCGCAATAATGGTATTCATATCTTTCTTTATCTCAATTGTTTTAGATTTTGAGACCTGCATTTTTTTCTGAGCAGACTCATATTCCAAAACCGCAATTCTAAATGCAGCTTCAACTTTTTCGAACTGTTGTGGTGTTGTAGAACCCTCACATAATAGATTTTTATATCGTAGGTATTCTTTCTCCTGATACTTCATTTTTATTTCAGCGGTTGAAATTTGCGTTTTTAGAACCTCGATATTCCGGTTTTGTGTTATTTCATTAGCTACTAAATACTCTAATTTTGCATTACTCTCAAGAATACTTGCTGTCGATTCTTTTTTATCTAATTCAAACTCTCGACTATCTATGACCACTAATGTATCACCAGTATTTACCCTTTGATTTTCTTCAAAGTATATCTTATTGATATAGCCTACAACCCTTGTATTTATTGGAGACAGATATGCTTCTATTTGAGCATTATTTGTCTCTTCATATTTTAAAGATCTAAGAAAATATATTCCACTCCAAACAATCATAAATATTAACAATAAGACACCAATAATTCTAGTAAAAATAATGGTAATACGGTCGATTTTATTTCTTCTTTTCATACTATTCTCATATTATTTTATAATACTCCCATTGCTTCACGAAGTTTTAAATATTCTATTTGAAGATTAATTTTTGAAGTCATAAGTTTAAATTTGGCATCCAAGAGGTCAGTCTCAGCATCTAATAGATCTGTTAATGTCAGTTGTTGGTTATAGTATGCATTCTTAAGCACTCGTACAGTTTCCGTCACTCGCACTATATTCTTATTTGCTGTTTCAATACTTTCTTTTGAATATTGTAATTGCAAATAGATCTCCCTAATTTTTATCGATAATTTATCTTCAACTATATTCCTGTTTATTCTTTCTTGTTTATAAGCCAACTTATTTGCCGTTACTTTATAAGAATTTTTATAGAAAGCATCTATAGGAAACGATATTTTTATACCGAATTGACCAAACCCATATTGATTAGAGGAATAGGGATACAAAAATACTTGAGGATATTTTATATTATAATAAGAGAAGAACGCTATTTTAGGTAAAACATTTGCTTTTGATTGTCGAATATTTAATTTGCTTATATTCAGTCTGTCCAAAGCCATTTTACAGATAAAGTTTTCTTTCAACGCTATACTTGTAAGTTCCTCATATCCTGAACAGTTTAAATCCGCAAAAGAGAACAGTTCATGATAGTTTATTTCTATACTATTATTCTCATCACGTCCCATTAAAATATTTAACTGTTGAATATCCAATTGGATATTATTATTTATCTCAGATAATGAAAGTTCTATATCGGACAACTTTACAGAAGCTCTTAACAGATCACTTTTTAAAACAACCCCATTATTATAAAAATTTTCTATAGTCTTCAATTGTAATTTATCTGCAAGAATTTCTTGTTGCACTAAATCTCGAAATTGAAGATTTCTGAAAAGATCATAATATGTTACTGCAGCAATAAGTTTTATATTATTTTTAGTAGCCTCACATTGATGTACTACAAGATTTTTTTCCTCTTTTCTAAGTTTTGTATTACGATATTTTTTACCTCCATCATATAAATCCAAACTTAACTCATAACCAACCCCATAACCATATTTTCCTATAGGAAAATAATCAGGGGTAGAAAATAGCTCATTTTCATAAACAGGCATTTTTGTATTTCTATCATAATTCGCATTTAAAGAAATATCAGGGAAATAATCAGCTATAGCAGAATGGATTATCTGTTCTCTCCTTTTTATCTCGAGAAGTTCGACCTTTATGTTTTTATTATTTTTCTCTATGTTTTTCCAAATATCTTCAAGTGTTAGAAAATTATCAAACCTACCCGTATTTTGCTGAGCATAGCTCTCTTTAGTTATAAATGAGAATAACAGAATAAACACTAAAATATATTTCATTTTTCCAATAATTAATTGATGTGGCAAAGTTATTCGGAAATATATTTTGTTTTTTTCCATAATCAGCCTATTTTTTGCTAATTTTGGCCAAGTAATTTTTTTAAGAATATGAACTTTTTACACTACTTGTCAGAAAGTGTTGATAAATATCCTAATTCAATATTTGTTATTAAGCAACACATAGATCAAGAATTAGCTCTTCATAGCCATGAAAAAGGACAATTACTATTAGTGTTTGGAGGAATTGCTTATTTACAAACCGAAGAAATAGATTATTATATTCCTTCCCATCATTATATATGGATTCCCAAATTGCAACCACATCGTATTTTGTTTAATTCAAAGGATTTATACATTCAAAACATATATTTTAGTGATGAACACGACTTAGAAAATTCTTTCTATGATAAATTAGGTATTTATCCAGTAAGTCCTCTGCTGCATGAAATACTCAATTTTTCCGTAAACTGGCAAGGAGATATATTCCCCGCCTCATGGGAATACGAACTTTTACTAACAATGAAGCACTTATTACCCAAAGAGAAGCTCAAACGATTTTCTATTCAACTACCAACTACTACAAATAAAAAGCTAATAGAGATAACACAATATTTACGAAATAACTTGCATGAACCCCTAACTTTGCCTTTTGTTGCGCAACATTTTGGTTTTAGCGTTCGCAGTATGACTCGCTTATTTCAATCCAGCCTTTATATCTCCTTTTTACAATATCTTAAGATGTTAAGAATTATACGATCATTGGAACTAATGAAGGATTCTGATATGACTATTACTGAAATAACTTATAGTGTAGGATATTCCAGTGTTTCAGCATTTAGCAATGTATTTTTTCAATTGACAAATACACGTCCTAAAGACTTCAAAATGATGTTAACATCAAAAATGAAACCTCTAATGTAATTTTCAAAGATGCCCTAAGTCTTTCAAGAAGTATTAATGGAATCTAATAGTAAGGTGTAAATAAAAAAAGGTCCTGATTTTACAAACCAGGACCTTTTAATTATATAAAGTAACTTATTACTTCTTCATAGCTTCTTCAATAGCAACTGCTACAGCAACAGTAGCACCTACCATCGGGTTGTTACCCATACCCAGGAAGCCCATCATTTCGACGTGAGCAGGAACAGATGAAGAACCGGCAAACTGAGCGTCACCGTGCATACGGCCCATAGTATCCGTCATACCATAAGAAGCAGGACCTGCTGCCATGTTATCCGGGTGCAAAGTACGGCCTGTACCACCACCTGATGCTACAGAGAAGTACGGGTGACCATTTTCCATACATTCTTTCTTATAAGTACCTGCAACAGGGTGCTGGAAGCGAGTCGGGTTAGTTGAGTTACCTGTGATAGATACATCAACACCTTCTTTACGCATGATAGCAACACCTTCACGAACATCGTCAGCACCATAGCACTTAACTTTAGCACGCAAACCTGTAGAGTATGCTTTTTCTTCGATTACATTAACATCGCCAGTCATATAATCGAACTGAGTCTGAACGTACGTAAAGCCATTGATACGGGAAATAATTTTAGCAGCATCTTTACCCAGACCGTTCAGGATAACGCGCAACGGTTCTTTACGAACTTTGTTTGCCATTTCAGCAATCTTGATAGCACCTTCAGCCGCAGCGAAAGATTCGTGACCTGCCAAGAAAGCGAAACATTTTGTTTCTTCACGCAACAGACGGGCAGCCAGGTTACCATGGCCAATACCAACCTTACGGTCTTCAGCTACAGAACCTGCAATACAGAATGCCTGCAAACCGATACCGATAGCTTCAGCTGCGTCAGCAGCATTTACACAACCTTTCTTGATAGCAATAGCAGCACCTACTACATAAGCCCAACAAGCATTTTCAAAACAGATAGGCTGTGTTTCCTTACACATTGTATAAGGATCGATACCTTTTGCATCACAAATTGCTTTTGCATCTTCGATACCGTTGATGCCATATTCTTTTAAAACCGCGTTGATATGATCGATACGACGGTCATAACTTTCAAATAAAGCCATATTATTTTTACTTTTTTAAATTCTTATTTACCAGGAATAAAGATATCAGAAAATTGAAAACAAGCACACCTCCGCAACAGGCTACATAGAAAGCCATCCAAGGACGATCCGGTTTCATCACAAAATAAGTAATAACCGTTGCTATTACAGTGATAGCAATCAGTCCCCACAGGACGCGTGTTAATGTTTTCTTATTCATTACGAGGATCGATATATTTTACAGCTTCTTTGAAACGACCGTAAGAACCTTTGGCTTTTTCCAGTGCTTCGTTAGCATCCATACCCTTCTTTACCATATCCATGAATTTGCCCAGGTGGATAAATTCATAACCGATTACTTCATCGTCAGCATCCAAAGCCATACGAGTACAGTATCCTTCAGCCATTTCCAGGTAACGAACACCTTTAGCCAAAGTACCGAACATAGTACCTACCTGGCTACGCAAACCTTTACCCAAGTCTTCCAGACCTGCACCGATAGGCAGACCGCCTTCAGAGAAAGCAGACTGTGTACGACCATAAACGATCTGCAAGAACAATTCACGCATTGCAGTGTTGATAGCGTCACAAACAAGGTCAGTGTTCAAAGCTTCCAACAGCGTTTTACCCGGAAGAATTTCTGAAGCCATAGCTGCAGAGTGAGTCATACCGGAACAACCGATTGTTTCAACAAGAGCTTCCTGAATAATTCCTTCCTTAACGTTCAGAGTCAGTTTACATCCACCCTGTTTCGGTGCACACCAACCGATACCGTGAGTCAAACCAGAAATGTCTGTGATCTGAGTTGCTCTAACCCACTTTCCTTCTTCAGGAATCGGAGCACTCTGGTGGTTAGCTCCCTTTTTTACAACACACATGTGTTGAACTTCATGTGAATAAATCATAATCGCTAATTTAT